>OIWN01000244.1_pt1 | contig 52509 bp, 52 predicted proteins | sample 1587591 | NCBI WGS metagenome assembly OIWN01 (sample SAMEA3888901, study PRJEB22519) | human gut metagenome | biome: human gut; feature: human-associated habitat; material: faeces | place: Denmark | collected 2010 | reverse complement strand
CCATTGCCACATGGAAAAGATTCCTTACCTTTGCAGAGGAGAGAGGGAGGAACATAATTATACCATGCGGACATTCATCTAAGACAAACCACTGATTATGACAAACAAAGACATAACTTGCTTCGTCGCCTGTTGCGGAGGGGCAACACCTGGTGATATCATTGAAGGGCTTCCAGACGCAAAGATACAGACAATCTCCCTGCAAGACAATACCGATACCTGCCGGCTTATAACTGCCCAAAGCCATACCCCCTATACTCTAATATGCCGCACCAGGCATCACATCCGGCTAGGGTACAGAGCTTTGGAGCGTATGGCAGATTACTTGTCTGCTCCTGAGTGCGGCATGGTATATGCCGACCGTTACGAAGAGACCAAAGAAGGAATATACCCACATCCGGTCATCGATTACCAGCCGGGAAGTGTACGGGATGACTTCGACTTCGGCTCGCTTGTGATGTACCGCACCGAAGCCTTCAGACAAGCTACAGCCGAAATCAGTGTAGAGCCTGCGTATACCCATTCGGCAAGCTACGCCCTCCGACTGGCATTGTCGCGCAGGTACTCCCTGACTCATATCAGCGAATATCTTTATACAGAAACCGAAACAGATACACGTCATTCGGGCGAAAAACAATTCGATTACGTCGACCCGCGTAACCGGGACATACAATTGGAACGGGAAGCCGTCTTTACCCGATACCTGAAAAAGACAGGAGCATACCTGCCTCCGCCGAAGCGGAATATCGATTTGCAGAAAGGCTCGTTTCCCTGTGAAGCATCGGTCATCATCCCCGTGCGCAACCGCGTGCGGACCATCGACGATGCCATCCGTTCCGCATTGGCACAAGAAACGACATTCGATTACAACCTGATAATCGTAGACAATCATTCTACCGACGGAACAACCGAAGTCATCCGCCAGTATGCCGGAGAAAAGAAAGTAGTCCACATCATCCCCGAACGCACCGACTTGGGTATCGGTGGATGCTGGGACTTGGCCATACGCGATGCACGATGCGGACGGTTTGCTGTCCAACTGGACAGCGACGACCTGTATAGTACGCCCGGCACCTTACAGGCTATTATCGACAAATTCCATGCAGGACAATGCGCTATGGTCATCGGTTCCTACCGCATGACCGACTTTAAACTGCAGGGCTTGCCGCCCGGCGTAATAGACCACCGCGAGTGGACCGATGCCAACGGGCACAACAATGCCCTCCGTATCAACGGGTTGGGAGCACCGCGTGCCTTCTACACCCCCTTGCTGCGCCAGATAGGCATACCCAACGTAAGCTATGGAGAAGACTATGCACTGGGACTGGCATTCTCGCGCCAATACCCTATCGGGCGTATCTACGACGTGCTTTACCTGTGCCGCCGCTGGGATGGAAACTCGGATGCCAACCTGAGCATCGAGAAAGTAAACCGCAACAATGCTTATAAAGACAGCCTGCGCACACTGGAGCTTTCCTGCCGCCGTGCCCTTATGACTCCAGAAAAAGAAACACCCGGCGAACATTTCCTGAAGCACCAGCTGGCCCACTGGGCACTGGCTCGCACAAATCATGAAGCACTCTGCCACATCCAGACCCGCCGCCTGTGCATCGGGGAAAATACGGTATTTGTCCAGTTCAATCCCGCCCGTGCGGTCTCGACCTGTGCCCGGCTGGATAAGACAAGCATTGCGGCACGCCCGTGCTTTCTTTGCGACACACACAAGCCCGTCGAGCAAGACTGCATCCCCATCATACTGGATGAGACTTTCCAGCTTCGCATCAATCCTTATCCCATCCTGCCTGCCCACCTCACAGTTTCCAGCGAACGGCACCAGCCCCAAACCCTTGCGGGAAAAACCGGACGCCAGCTGCCAGGCAAACTGACCGACTGGCTGGAGAGACACTTCGCATCGGGGTATGCTTTGTTCTACAACGGAGCCAAATGCGGCGCATCAGCTCCCGACCATTTCCATTTTCAGGCAGCACGTATGCAAGACATACCGCTCATCATGCAGTGGGACCGGCTGATGGAAACCGCCACCCTTACAAGACAAGCCACTTTACCCGGCGGGGGAACATGTCAGGAATACCGCATCAACGGATACCTCTGCCCCATCGAGGCATTCGTGTCCGACTCTGCCCCTGTATCAGATGCAGATTTGATAGATGCTTATCTGCACACGTTGCCATCGCACCCGGACGAAGACGAACCACGTTACAACCTGTTTGCATGGAATGACCCGAAAAGAGGGTTCACCGTAGCGTATCTCCCACGTGATAAGCACCGTCCGTCCTGCTATACGGCATATGGGGGTGAGCAACGCCTTGTAAGCCCCGGCGCCCTTGACATGGCGGGACTGATAGTAACCCCCCGGAAAGAAGACTTCGAAAGTCTGACCGCGGAAGAGATAAAAAAGATATACGATGAAGTAAGTTTATGACTCAGTAACCAAAAGACAAGAACGAAGTAACAAAAGTGACGAGTCAACTAAAAAAGCACAACAATGAAAGAACCCGAAATAAGCGTGGGCATCCTCAATGCCCCCCAAATACATTTCAACCTCAACAGACGTTACCTTGCCAAAGGTGAAAGCGTAGACGGAGAACAAACCGTATGCTTCGACGAAGGAGGCATCTTGTGGAACGGTAACGTGTACCGCGAGCTGACCTTTACCCCACTGGAAGACGATGCGTCATTCTCCCTGTACGACGTAACCATCGGCATCAATTTTCATTGGGAACGACAGGAAACCCAGCGTTTTACCGGCATGCTGAAACTGGTGGTGGATGAAGGAGGCATAACCGCCATCAATATCCTCCCAGCCGAAGAGTATCTCATCAGCGTCATCTCTTCGGAAATGAACACCACCTCTTCGACCGAATTTCTTAAAGCACATGCCGTCATCTCCCGAAGCTGGCTATTGGCACAAATAGAAAAGCGGAAAGCACTGAGCAAAAAAGACAACGGATTCTTTCCGTTCATCAAAACCGAAACCGAATACATCCGCTGGTACGACCGCGAAGACCATACCATCTTCGACGTATGCGCCGACGACCATTGCCAGCGCTATCAGGGCATCACCAAAGCATCCAGCCGGAGGGTGGAAGAAGCGGTGAAAGCCACACGCGGACAAGTATTAATGTATAAAAACGCCATCTGCGATGCCCGCTTCTCGAAATGTTGCGGAGGAGCGACCGAAGAGTTCGGCACCTGCTGGGAAAACAGGCAATACCCCTACCTGCATGCCGTGCGTGATGCAGCCGGAGAAACGTCCTTACCCGACCTGACCTGTGAAGAAGAAGCTGAAAAATGGATACGCTCTGAACCGGATAGTTTTTGCCATACACACGACAAGAACATCATCCGGCAGATACTGAACAATTACGACCAGGAAACCACCGACTTCTACCGCTGGAAAGTGCGTTACACCCAAGCCGAACTGGCTGAACTGATTCACTCGAAAACCAAGTACGATTACGGGAAAATCCTCGACCTCATCCCCATAGAACGCGGCAAGTCGGGACGTATCTGCAAACTGAAAATCGTAGGTTCGGAAAAGACGCTGATTATTGGTAAAGAACTGGAAATACGTCGCACGCTCTCGCCTACCCACCTGTTCAGTTCTGCTTTCGTAGTAGACAAAGGAGAAACCACCGACGGGGTACCCGCCTGGTTCCAACTGACCGGTGCAGGATGGGGACACGGTGTAGGCTTGTGCCAGATAGGGGCAGCCGTGATGGGCGAACAGGGTTTCAGCTACAACGATATCCTGCTACATTATTACAGGAATGCGGAGGTAAGAAAACTGTATTAAATAAGACAAACAATCCTATTTCCGAATTTGGTTCTATTTTGGCTTTATTTTCACTTTATATGTTACTTTGAATTGGAAAGCGGGAACAAGTCCATCTATCTTGATATTTACCACGAGAGAAAGATACACTATGAATTTTTGAAACTCTATCTCGTGCGGGAGAACTCTGTGGAAACCAAGGCACCAGATGAACCTATGCCCCCGCACAGCCATCCGCATTAAGAACATGCTGGAGCAGCTTCCGCTATTGAAATAAGGATTGGTATCTGTTGTTGTGATACACAAAAGAGCCGCGGTATGTAAGTGTACATCCTTACATGCTGCGGCTCTTGCCAACTCCGTTTATTATCACACTTACCCGAAGATGTCCCGCAATTCCTTGTTGCTCAGTTTGCCTATCCAGCTTTCGCCGCTTGCCACGGTCATGTCCGCCAAGTGTTTCTTCTGCTGGATCATGTCGTTGATGCGTTCCTCGAAGGTGTCTTTGGTAATGAAACGGTGCACCATGACGTTCCGTTGCTGCCCGATGCGGTAGGCGCGGTCGGTAGCTTGGGCTTCCACAGCCGGATTCCACCACAGGTCGTAGTGGATGACGTGTGAGGCGGCTGTAAGGTTCAGTCCCGTCCCGGCAGCCTTGAGCGAGAGGATGAAGATCTTGTCGCTCCGAAGGTTCTGGAAACGCTCCACCATTTCCTGACGTTGCTTCACACTGCATCCGCCGTGGTAGAACAAGGGGCGTTGTCCCAACCGTTCTTCGATGAAGCGAACCAGCAAGTCGCCCATCTCGCGGAACTGGGTGAACACAAGCACTTTTTCACCATTCGCCACAATGCCTTCCAAGCGGTCCAATAGCATCTCTGCCTTGCCGGACAACTCCATGCGGGCATCGCCGTTCTTGAGGAACTGCGCCGGGTGGTTGCAGATTTGTTTCAGGGCAAGAATCATTTGCAGGATAAGTCCCTGACGCTTGAAAAGGGATTCGTGGTCGGTGGTATCGAGCCCCTCGATTTCCGCCATGGCTGCTTCGAGCGTACGGTGGTAGAGGGCGGCCTGCTCCGAAGTGAGTGCGGCATAATCGTCCAGTTCTATCTTGTCCGGCAGGTCGGAGATGATGCTCTTGTCGGTCTTCATCCGGCGCATCATGAAGGGAGCGGTCACCTTGCGGAAGCGGGCGGCGCAATCGCCGTCGTTGTAGAGTTGGATGGGGTTGACAAACTTCTCCCTAAAGGCTTTCGGCGTATCCAAGTAGCCTTTGTTGGCATACTCCATGATGCTCCAGAACTCGGTGAGGCGGTTCTCTACGGGGGTACCGCTGAGGGCGACATGTGTCGTGGCGGGAATGCCGCGCACGGCCTTGCTCTGTGCGGTGTCCTGGTTCTTGATGTTTTGCGCTTCGTCAATGAACATCAGCGTCCACGGCAATTTCTTCAGCTTGGCATTGTCCGAGCGCAACACGCCGTAGGTGGTGAGCAGGATGTCGGCATCAAACTGCTTCAGGCTTCGTCCTGTCCCGTGATAGACAAAGAAGGTAAGCGACAGGGCGAAACGGCTGATTTCCGCCTGCCAGTTGGTGAGCAAGCCGGTGGGTACCACTACCAATATACGCCCCTGCTCCAATGCGCCTTCCTCTTTCAATTTCAGCATCAAGGTGATGGCCTGCAAGGTCTTTCCCAATCCCATGTCGTCTGCCAGAATAGAGCCAAAACCGATTCGGCTGTTGCGGTACATCCATGAGAAGCCGCGTTCCTGATAAGGGCGCAACGTGGCGTTCAATCCGGCAGGGAGCGGGATATGCTCCTGCCGCGTCAGTTCGTCCATCAATTGACGGACCTCGTCGGTCAAATGCACCGGTGCCGATTCGTATTCTCCCGTCAGGGCAGCTTGCAGGATTTGAGCGGGAGTCAGCTTTTCGCCCTGCGCCATGGCGGCTTGCAGCTTTTGCAGGGTTTCCGCATCGGCATAGATGTAGCGTTGTTTGAACTTGATAAGCCCGTCGGCCTTCTCCATCAGTTTCTTAAATTCTTCCAAGGGGACAAGTTCCTTGCCCAGCGCGACTTCCCAATCGAAGGCAAAGAGGTCTGCCAGGCTGAGGAAGCCTTTGTCCGAACCGGCTTTCCGCTTGATGGACAGCGATGCCTTGGGACGGATGAGTTGTCCCAATGATTTAGGCATGAATACCTTGATGTCGAGCATCCGTACGGCAGGGATGACTTGCAGCAGGAAAGGCACAAACGATGCAGCAGTATAATGGACAGGCTTTTTCGCACCGGCGTTGATATAGTTCCCCACTTCCTTCACCAGCCCGGAGATGAGCGTAAAGCTCCTCAGGATACGCAGTCGCTCACGGTCGTATTCCGGCGAATCCAGCACTTCGCATAGGGATACAGTCTGCGGCTCCGGTTTTCGCTTGTCCTCCACGCCGATGTGCAGGTCGAAGCCTCCCTTGCGGCTCTCTTTCACGCTGAACACCGGGCGGTAGTCCGATGCCGTCAGGGTATAGGAAGCCGTCCACGAGCGGATGCCGCCGGGTGTTTCTTTTTCGCCCACTCCGTCGAAGGGCATGTGTTCTCCCTTGAAGAAGAACGGGAGGAGCGGCATACGGTCGCAACTGCCCGACAAGTATTTGACCAACGTCCCGAGGAAATACGATACCAGCCACTCCGCCGGATGCTCCACGGGTTTTGCTGCGGAACGTGCCGTAGGTTTCACCTTGACGAGCGAAGCCGGAACGAGTCCTTCGAGTGCCTCCACCAGTTCTTTGGCTTGTGCATCGATGTAGGCGGGCATCCAGCGCACCAGGTATTTCTTGTCCGACAATTGGAGCAACTGTGGAGCCACTGCCCCCTTGTCCAACAAGTGCAGCGCACAGAAAAGAGTTTGGTATAGGACAATGACCGTCGGATGATAATCGGGCAAGAAATCGGGATTGATATGCAGCAAGGCATGAGGCAACGTGCGCTCGTTGTAGGCAACCTTTCCTTCTATCGTCCAGTCATACCGATAATCAAAGCAAAGGCTTATCGTATCGTCTACACCGATACTTTCCGGCAGTTTGGAAGATGCGACAGAAAACATTTCTTCCCTCCCCAGCTTCCCGGTGAAGAAACGCTGCACGTTCTTTCTCACACGGCGCAATTCCGCCACATATCCTTCCTTGAAATTGCCTTGGGGGGCAAAAGGCGGCTTGTCCGGCAGAAGCATCAACAGGGCATCAGACCGGTCGGCCAGTTTAGAAAAGTCGATGCGGCGGAATGCCGGGACTTCCGTTCCTGCATCTTTAGCAGGCAGGGTCGTCACGAGGTCTTTCAAGGCTGGCACTTCTACTTCCTGCCGCACGTTGTCCACTTCAATGCCCCGTTTCTTCAATTCTTTCAGAAGGTCGAACCCGTGCATTTGGAACACGATGAAAGGATTGTTGTCAATCTCCCGGCTGAACATATAGACCACGGCTGCCAGATGTTTGCAAGGCACCGCCCAATCGGGACAACTGCAATCCATCTCCAAGTCATCCCATCGTTCGGGGAATATCTTCAAGCCGCAGGAGCGGGCGATGTCCAGCACCTCCGGGTCCAATTCCCGGTTGAGTAAGCCTGAAATAATTCCCGGTCTGGCTATCAGCCGGTTCATCAGCTTGTCCACCTGTCCGGCAGAAAACTTCGGGACGATGATTTTAACGCGGTAAGGCCGCGGACGGCTGCCTTGCACCTTGGCGCTGATGACATTATCTTGCAACTGTATTTCTCGGACGGAGCCATTGCGGGCATACCGTGCACCCCGGGGGATGCGGTTCTCATAATCAATGTGGGTCAGCGAGCGCAACCATTCGTTGCCCCACCATGTATTGCCAAACTGTTGTGCCATATATGAATCGTGGTATAATTTTTTTTTTTGCAAAGATAACTTTTTCGTAGGACAAATTATAGAAATTACGAACTTAAGGCTTGATAAACCCGGCTATATCCCATCCATGTTTACCGCGGCATCAATGATTCCCGGTAAGCCTTCGGCGACATGCCCAGGTGTTTGGTCACGTACCGGCTGAAATAAGAGAGCGTCGTGAAGTTCATTTCCTCCGCTATCTGCACGATGGAAAGGTCGGGATTGTTGAGATATTCCTTTATCATCGGGACGGTGTAACGGTCGATGTAATAGGTGACGCTCTTGCCCGTCTGCCGCTTTACGGTATTGGAGAGGTACTTGACGGTCACGTTCAGTTGTTCGGCATAATAAGCGACTTCCCGGTATTTCTTGCTGCGTCCGCTTTCCAGCAACGCCATCAGTTCCTTCACGACATACATGCTCCTGTCCGTGGCAAATATCGGGGTACGGTTCTTGGCGTGGAAATAAAACAGGTCATAAATCAGCGGGAGAGCCAGTCCGCCTATCAGCTCGCGGTAAAACAGATGACCGGTATCGGCGATGCGGTCGCGGATATGGTGTATGTCGCGCACCAACGTCTCCGCATCCTCTTCCGATAAGGGGATGACCGGGTTGTCGTACAGGCTGATACTGCCTCCTATACCATAATTATTCGCCGGAAGCTGATTGGAGAGAAAATCATGCGGGGCTGCCAAGACTTCCACTTTCAAATCTTCGCTCTGACCGACTACATGCACTTGCTGGGGCGCATTGATGACCACAGCGTCATGCTTCTTCACATGAAACGGGCGGCCGTCGTAAGTAAAAAAGCCTTCTCCTTGCAGGCACACCATGTGCACGCACCAACCCCGCAGCTTGACCGACCCTATCAGTTGGAACAGGGTGGAATATACGATTTTCAGTTCTTTATCCTTTGCCATGCCGCAAAATTAGGGCATTATCCGGAGAGCGCCAAACGATTTGTGCTTTTGGTGAAACATTAGGCACCTTTTGTGAAATATAGAGAAAGTAAAAGCAGCGTAACTTTGCACCGTAATCAGAAACGAAAAAGACAATGAGCAAAGCACTGATAGTTTATTATTCGCGCCGGGGCGAGAACTATGTCGGCGGCGTTATCAAGAAGCTGCAACAGGGTGAATGGTTGAAGCAAAACGGCATCTAAACTTATCCCGGATATGACCCTATCAAAGGTCAGACCTTTGATACCCTCAAGTCCGCCCTAATGGCAGACATCAAATAATAATAACCCCATAAAAACAACGAGTTATGCAAACAGTCAAATTATCAAACGGCGTAGAAATGCCGATTTTAGGTTATGGTGTATATCAGGTAACTCCTGAAGAGTGTGAACGCTGCGTGTCGGATGCCCTGAGCGTGGGCTACCGGATGATAGACACGGCGCAGGCTTACTACAACGAGGAGGGCGTGGGCCGTGCGGTGAAGAAGAGTGGCATCCCGCGCGAGGAACTGTTTCTTGTGACAAAGGTGTGGATATCCAACGCCGGGTATGAGAAGGCAAAGGCTTCTATCGACGAATCCCTCCGCAAGCTGCAGACCGACTACATCGACCTGCTGCTCATCCACCAGCCTTTCAACGACTACTACGGCACCTACCGTGCTATGGAAGAAGCATACAAGGCAGGCAAGCTCCGTGCCATCGGCGTATCGAACTTCTACCCCGACCGTTTCATCGACTTGGCAGAGTTCTGCGACATCAAGCCGATGGTGAACCAAGTGGAAACGCATGTGTTCAACCAGCAACGCCAGCCGCAGGAAATCATGAAAGAGTACGGCACGCAAATCATGTCGTGGGGGCCGTTCGCCGAAGGACGTAACGACTTCTTCACTAACCCCGTGCTAAAAGCCATTGGCGAAAAATACGGTAAGTCTGTGGCACAAACCGCCCTGCGCTTCCTCATCCAGCGCGACGTGGTAGTCATCCCGAAGTCCACGCACAAGGAACGCATGGAACAGAACCTCGATGTATTCGACTTCTCCCTCTCTGCTGAGGATATGGAGGCTATTGGCAAATTAGACAAGGGCGAAAGCCTGTTCTTCTCGCACTATGCCCCCGAGACGGTAAAGTGGCTGACGAGCTTCGGAAAGTAAAGCATGGATACGTAAAAAGAAATAGGGACTTAGAAGCTGTTTTGAATTTCTCCAAAAAGTTTTTCTTGGCTTGATGTGTTCGTTTTCGTGTGTGCTTTGGGCGATTTTTTGGTCCTTTCCGCTTCTGTTCTTCGTCAGATAGCCCGCTATCTTCCTCATCACAGAAGCGAAAATGCCTCAAAAACTCATCCCAAATCATCGCACGATAAATTCAAAACAGCTTCTTAGAAGATACACGAATAAGTGTACAAGATTAAAATTTGTCACCTTCTTCTTTCAATATCCGTATCATCTTCGGGCGGAAGCCATTTTCCCATTGTTCCAGCATCCGGACAATGGGTATAAGGCTTCGCCCGTCTTCCGTAATGGAATATTCCACATGGGGTAGAAGTCCGGGATAGATAGTCTTCGCCAATCATGCCGTACTTTCCAGTTCTTTCAACTGTTGGTTGATGACGCGAGCCTAGATATTCCACTCGGATATAATGCAACAACTTCATGTCCTAACTTGCTTTGCGCATGCATCAAATCTTCTGCCTATTTTGTCAATCCTCCACTACGGCATGGAGGAAAACCCCATGGAGGAAAACTGCTGAAAGGACGGGGCGTGAAGCGCAACTCCTCGTCGTGCTACATGCGCACCTTGCGCACCCTCTACCGCAAGGCGGTCGAAACCGGACTGACAACCGACAAGCATATTTTCCGCCACGTGTTCACAGGGTTCGCCAAGACCGCCAAACGAGCCATACCGTTAAGTTCACTGCGTGCCATCAGGCTGCTCCGTCTGCCCGAGGACTCCGTCGTCGCCTTCGCACGTGACCTGTTCATGCTGAGCGTTTACCTGCAGGGCATCTCGTTCGTGGACCTTGCCTACCTGAAGAAAGACGACATCCGAAACGGGCAGCTGCACTACAGCCGCAAGAAGACCGGGCAGGAGCTGGCCGTCAGCTGGGAGCCTGCCATGCAGGACATCGTGGACAACTACGCCCACCTGACGAAAGACAGCCCTTACCTTTTGCCCATCATCACAAAGGCGGACGGCACGGAACGGCGGCAGTACGAGCGGATGGAGCATAAGGTGAACTACTACCTGAAGAAAATCGGCGCGATGGCCGGATAGCGTACATCCCTGACGACATATACGGGGAGGCATACCTGGGCCAGCGCGATGCGTGACATGGCACCAGCCTGTCCGTCATCAGCAAGGGGCTGGGCCACGAAAACCTGAAGACCACACAAATCTATCTTTCCTCCATCGACACGGAGGACGTGGTGAAAGCCAACCGGAAAATGATAGGCAAAATCATGCGTGAATGAAAGCCGGGAATGTTCGACAAATTTCGGAACTGTATAATATGAAGCGGTAAGTATGCCGCAAAGGTAATAAAAAGATTTAATACAGAACCATTTATCACCGGATTTTTTTTAAAGATTACAATTTTAGTCGAACAAATACAGCCGTTGTTTGACTAAAATTGGACTTGGTGCAAAATTATATACTGATAATCAATTAGTTGCAAAAATTCGCCGTTTCATATTATAAAGCAATGGTAAAGCGGTGGGTGTAGAATAGACTTAATAGATTGAGAACTAAACACTTGTGATATGGAAGCAAAAATGTTAAAGCGCATCGCGCTTTCTTCTTCTCGTCACATAACAACGGTGGATCATTGCTGCTGAGGTTCGTCCAGAATACCGCCGTTATACCTGAAATAAGGTGCTTGGGAACTATCATGCGATTGACATGAGAGGAACATGAAGAACGCACTTTTCAATTGACAATTGATAATTAACGATTGACAATTTATGGTATTGACTTCTAACTCCTCAGTCCGCTACAGCGGGCGATAACTTCTTCTAACTCCTTTAACTCCTAATAATAAAATTTATGCCCGACAAACTTAACCATGTGGATTACCGTTGGTATGTGGTGCGCACCAAACGCCATCAGGAGGGTAAGCTGGTGGAGCTTTTGGAAAAGCAAAAGGCACAGACCAAGAACATCCTGGAGATCTATGCGCCGACCCACACTACGGTGAATGTGCATCAGGACAGCGACGACAGGCAGAAACCGCTGTTTGCGGGCATCGTGTTCGTACTCGCCACGCAGAATGCACTGATGAGTTTCATGAAAGAGCACTCCAAGGATGCGGACATACAGTACGAACGTAAAAAGGAAAAAGGAGAAAGGACACGGATGTGTGTCATTCCCGAATCCCAGATGCGTGCTTTCCGTGACTACAACGAGAACTATGCCGACAAGGTGATTGTGCTGGAACGTCCTTACTCGGACTATGCCTTCAACACGAAAACGGGCGAACCGAACGAGATAGTACGTGTCGTTGACGGTCCGCTCGCGGGCTGTGAGGGCTATATCTGCCGTTTCCGCCACGGAAAACGGCTGGTGTTTCAGGTACAGGGATTTGAACCGGGCAGTTGGCTCACGGTTTCCTGCCCCAAGGCATGGGACTTGCACGTAGTCCGCCTGCACAACATGGAGGGAGACAGGCTCTCCGTCGGAACGGAGAAAGGACGTGCCGTGGACCTGCTTGCCGGAATCCTGCAGGCTTGCGGCTATGGAGAACGCACGCTCCAGATGCTTTACGGTATCATTGACCGTCTTGTCGTCAAGCCGTCGCTGGTATCGCTCTGCAAGGAACTTCATGCACATGGCGACACCGCTTTGAGCCAACGTCTGGCACGGATGACCGGCACGGAGGCGGAACTCGTCATCAACCTCGTGCGTTACGAACATGACAATCCGGGGTATGTGAAAGCCAACTGGAGCAAGCTGGCGTTGCGCCCGTTCCTTACCCCGACAGCGGGTGTGGAAATGGAAGAAGGCAAAACCGGGGTGGAATTCCACCATAAGGATTTTACGGAAATCATCCGCAAGGTTGACATAAAGGAAGAAGCCTACCTGCCCAGCCTGCAAAAGGACGAAACAATCACCACTACCTATTATGCCCACATTGGCATGATGGAGGATAAAGACAAGGAAGAATCTACTTACTTCGCCAACTGGGACGGTTTCCTTCAGGAATATTTCCTGACTGCAGGCAAAGCCAATGAGAAATTAGTTGCGGGAACGGTGGAGGCCGTTCCTGACGGCACGGCAAATGCGGAAAAGCTCATCGAGTCCTTCCGCAACTATGCGCCTACATTATATAAGGTATTGACGGACGCGGATTCAGCCGTAAAAGCCGTACAGGACTTTAAGGTCGGTGAAAATACGTTGAATGTCTTTGCTATCCGGTCTTCAGCACAGGAAAAGGATGCGGCAAAGGACAAGCTGATACAGACCTGTGTCCGCATCTGCAAGGAAATCAACACCACCAACCACCTTGCCATATGGCGCAGGTACCTGCGGACGGTGTGGCTGCACAATTAATATTTTTAAGGAGTTAAAGGAGTTAAAAGGAGTTATCACTCCGCTTTGCTCCGTTAGGAGTTAAAGGACGTAACAGACAGACAAAAATCATAGTAGAAAGTGGATAACAACAATCAGAAGAATGTACAGACAGCAACTTTAACCCTCTCCCCTCATGGGGAAAGTTGGAGAGGGGCTGAGGGGCTGGAAGGTTTCGGTTTCATCGCCTACGCCAACTCCCGCGTTGAGAAACTGCGGGACGAGGGGCGGTATGACGCGGCAATAAAACTGAAAAAGTATCTCAGGAAGTTCATCACCTATCTGGGAAAGAATGAAGTGCCTTTCAAGGACTTCGACGCCCTGCTGATGCGCAACTACCACACGTGGCTGAAGAACCAGGAGCTGGGACGCAATACCATTTCCCTCTATATCCGGAATTTGAAGCGGGTCTATAAACTTGCCGTAAACGACGGTCTTGCTGCCGACAGTAATCCCTTTGAGGGCATGGACGTGAGCTACCGTGTCAAGAAAGAGCGAAACGGACTGACGCTCGATGAAGTGAAACGTCTGCGCGACCTTGACCTGGGCGGTGAATCAGAGATGACCGTCTTCGCCCGCGACATCTTCCTGTTCACAGTCTATGCCCGTGGCATGAGGAGCGATGACATCTTCCGGTTGACGAGAAAGAATATCAAGAACGGACAGCTCAACTATCGCCAGCACGTCACCGGCAAGGAAATCTCCATTCCCTGGGAACCGGCACTGCAGGAGATTGCGGACCGCTACAGGCAGAAAGGCACGTCCCTACTCTTCCCCGTCATTACGGCAAAAGACCCGCGCGAACAATGGAGACAGTATGACAGCCTCCTGCACCGCATCAATTACAACCTGAAGAAGTTGGGAGAAATGATGGAACTCGGTTATCCGCTGAACCTCACCGTTGCAAGGCATTCGTGGGAAAGTATGACCAAGAGCGTAAGCATAAGCGACATTTTGTGAAGTTGACAAGTTGACAAGGAAACGAGTTGACAAGGTTATTAAAATGATACAACGATGGCAGCTTTCACGGCTCAAGCCGTTTTAGCAACGTTTACCGGTGAAAACCGTGTCGGCTGTCATCATTTAGCAGAAACAATTAGCGTCAATGAGGCTGTAAATCAGCATACTCACTTGCGGCATTGAAACACGGGCAGGCTTTCTGCGGATCCAAATCCCGATGACCGACAATCAAGGCACGAGGATATTTTCGGTGTAACGCTTCCAGCAACTTGCGTAAGGAAGTACGCTGGGCATCCGTTCGGGTGTCAGCAGGCTTTCCGTCCTTAGACAGTCCGCCGATGTAACAGACTCCAATCGAATGCCGGTTATGGTTCTTGCAATGTGCCCCGACCATTTCATCGGGTCTGCCCGGTTCAATAGTCCCGTCTGTGGGAATGACGTAATGGTAACCGCAGCCTATCCAGCCCAGCGAGCGGTGGTAGCTGTCGATGTCTGCCATCCGAAGGGCACTGCCCGCCCTATTGGCAGAACAGTGCACGATAATCAGTGTAATGGTTCTCATAAGTGTATATTTAGGTAACGAGTTAACCAGTTGACAAGTTGACGAGGTTTTAGATGAACTATTCAGAACCTTGTTCCCTTGTCAACTGATACCTTGTCAACTTCTACATACTGGCTATCGCTCCTCCGGCAGCACCGGTTATCAACAACTCAATGAACTTGACGATGTAAAGCAAAATGTTTTTCCAGTTTGTTTTCATACGTTTAGTGGTTAAATGAATAATAAGGATGAATAATCGCATGGCAATTTATTGTTGCAGGGCAGATTCGTTATCCGCCCTGCAAGGTTAAGAAGCTGTTTTGAATTTCTCCAAAAAGTTTTTCTTGGCTTGATGTGTTCGTTTTCGTGTGTGCTTTGGGCGATTTTTTGGTCCTTTCCGCTCCTGTTCTTCGTCAGATAGCCCGCTATCTTCCTCATCACAGAAGCGAAAATGCCTCAAAAACTCATCCCAAATCATCGCACGATAAATTCAAAACAGCTTCTAAATTAAAGAATCCGCGTTAATCTGCGGAAATCCGCGTTTCAGAAAGACCTGGGAAAGGAAAGAATCACACGCCGGGTTCTTCCGGAACAGAAGCAGTCTTCCGTTTCGCCGCTTCCAAGTCCACAGTAGCTTCGCCCGACTTTTCAGCCTTCAGCGTAGCCTTCTGTGCCAGACGGCTTGCTACCGGAGCAAATTCGGCACGCGAGCGCAGGTTTTCGAAGTCCTCACCGGGAGTAAACACGATATTTACCGTCTTGATGTTGGATGCAGTAAATTCTTCCATCGAAACAGCAGGTTCACAAGTGAGGGAAATACCAAAGGTGCCCAGTTCACCGAACTGCACTTTGCAGCCGTTCAGCAGCATCTCGACCAGGCAGGCACACGTGTCACTCACCACGCCTTTCACCGTACCGCGGGTAAACACTCCGTTGTGATCGGCGATGTGTTTCACGAACTCGTCAAAAGTCATCGTTTTGGTTACTTGGTTTTTGGCGTATGCCATTTCAGTTGCTTCTTCGTCCAACGGGTTTCTCCATAAATAGGTAGAGTAATTAATCATACTTTAAACTGTTTTTTAATGGTTAAACTTAAGTGTCAGTTTGTAAGTTTTTAAGTTTGTTAGTTTTTAAGTTTGCAATTCAAAAACTCAAGAACTTAAGAACTAAAAAACTCACCAGATGTTGCGCGCTTCATCGTTCTGACAATGCAAAGGTACTGCACCGGAAAGGCGAAATCAATTCGGTTGACAAGCGTTGACAAACCATTGATAAATCATTTATTCTGAATACAGTTGACTAGTTGACAAGGTTTTATTCAGTTGACTAGTTAACAAGGTTTTATCCAGTTGACTAGTTGACAAGGTACTAGGTAACGAGGTTTTATTCAGTTGACTAGTTGACAAGGTACTAGTTGACAAGGTTTTATTCAGTTGACTAGTTGACAAGGTACCAGGTAACGAGGTCCTGAATAGCTTTACTGAATGTATTTAAAACCTAGTTACCTAGTACCTGTAGCCTAGTCCCTGGTACTAAAACCTAGTTACCTAGTTACCTAGTACCTAGTCCCTATTATTAAAACCTAGTCCCTGGTACTAAAACCTAGTTACCTAGTACCTAGTCACCTAGTACCTAACATACCACATGTCAGATGTGCATATCACCATAAACGGAGGAAACAACCAGATCCTCCCCAACGCTACGGAAGCCGTGCAGAATTTCTACGGCAGCTACTTTCCGGAACATCCGCTTCCCGACAAGTCCGCTCAGGAAACGGAACCTCCCGAAGCGCAGAAGCTTGCCCTATATATAAATAAGGAGAACCTCGGCCGTTATCTCTCCCTCATCGGCGAGTGCCGGTCGGCTACCGAGCTGGCACGTGTCGTGGTGGAGATGGTGGAACAAGAGCCCAGGCTCTTCCCCGAAGAAATGGTGAAAGAACGCTTCATCAGCCTCCTGCTGCCTTTCGCGTCCAAGCTTGAAAAAGGCAAGACCATCGACAACATCCGTGCCCGCATCAACGACGCATGGATGAACCGTTCCAAGAAACGTCCCTGAACCTGTCTGAAAAGACCGCCCTGTCATGAACCCGATACTCATTCCAAGAGGACAAGTCACCGGGAAACTTTACGCATTTCCGGCATTTCACTTGAAACTCTTGGCCAATGAAAAAAAGCGCGTTCATAAAGAAAATAGCGGAAGCAGTCATCGAATCCATCCGGGAAGAGCATTTTGAGATACCTTATCTCAGGCAGATAGCCGCCGCTCAGGAATACCTGAATGCAAACCGCAACGCCGACCTCTCGCACGTGAAGTGCCTTCTCCGCTGGATAATGCCCAAGGAGTACCACGATGAGATAGACAAGCTCCACGAGCGGGAAGACCCCCAGTTTGTCTGCATCATCAACGGCGGCCAGAACCTCATCGCCCCGAACGCGCAGCAGGCAGAACAGAACATACAGGATAGTACACCCGAAAAATGAATATATACTGCATCGGCAGTTGAATATATACTGCAACTGCTGATGAATATATACTGCAACTGCCGATGAAGTATATATCCCTAAAAAATAGATATAGATAACGTTTTCAAAACATACATGTATGACAAACGGAAAGAATAAAATCGAAGCCATATTCAGCGAACGCAACATAGATGAAGATTGCGATACAATAGCAAGATTGCTTTCTCCCTATAGGGAAATAGTTCGTGAATCGCTCAGTAAAGGCTACTATGCCGAAGCCGTAACCATCCTGCTCGAAGTACTCGAAAGCCTCACTCACCACTTCGTACAAGACGAGCATTACAACTATTTTGATGATATGTACAGTCCCGATTATGTCTGTCAAGACATGATGGAGGCAACCATCAATGGCATCAAAAACGGGAATTTTCCAGCAGCTGAGTTGCAACGGTTGAAAGACGGATTGGAAAAGTTAAAGCATACAGAAGCATACAAAGATTACAATGTGCCGTATGTGTTGGATGTGTGGGAGAAATTCCAACGGTAACCAGCCTATAGTCATCAAAGACAACCGGTCAAAAAACACATTCATATTGGGTGATCGTTAATCTGTGAAAACACTAAACATAGAGAAGAATAAAGTAAAATCCGCGTTAATCTGCGGAAATCTACGTTTCAAATAAATCACAAACTTATTAATATGAAAGATTTGAAAATAGCCGTAGCCGGAACCGGTTACGTAGGACTTTCCATTGCCACGCTCTTGGCACAACACCATCAGGTAACGGCTGTAGACGTGATACCCGAAAAGGTAGACTTGATCAACCAACGTAAGTCGCCCATACAAGACGATTACATCGAAAAGTACCTGGCGGAAAAGGAGTTGAACCTGACCGCCACGCTCGATGGAGCGAAGGCCTACAGCGACGCTGATTTTGTCGTGATAGCTGCCCCCACCAACTACGACCCGGTGAAGAACTATTTCGATACAAGCCACGTAGAAGAAGTGGTTGAACTGGTAAAAGATTACCCCGCATGCTATCATGGCTGTCAAAAGCACCATCCTCGTAGGCCTACACAGAAAAGCGTACGCAAGAAGTTGAATACAGACAATGTGATTTTCTCGCCCGAATTTCTGCGTGAAAGTTAGGCGATTATCACCAAGTGGTACAACGCTTGTTTGGGTGACGTGAAAGAGAAAGTTTATACACGGAATATTTTTAGATGGGATTAAAAACGTTAGCACAATTTGAAATGATGAAGATATACGACATTATGCTTGATGAAATGCAATTGGGGAAAAACACCTATAATTGTGGAGATATAATAATAGAAAATTGGGATAGAAAATCGTTTTGCTTAAACGATTATGTCAGATTTCGTATCCTGCTTAAAAGACAATTAACGGAAGAGGAAGGAAACGCGTTTGAAGATGTAACTGCATGTTATAGCATCAAGGTAAGGGATTCTGGTACGCAAATCAAAGATAACTCTTTATGTTTTAAAAACATACAAGTGACATATTCCAGGCTTGCCAATGTGCAATCTAAAGGTGAGAAAGCTCTTTCTTGATGACATTAAATCTTCTTCTGTTATACTGGCAAGATGTCTAAGTACAATGATATGATTGCGCCTATTTTGGCGTATGCTCAAAAGGCTGTAATCCGTCCTTCCAATATCTATACCATAGACAATCCAGATGTTTTGCTTATAGCATAGTTGGAAATGATACCATGTTGTGGTGAAAGCAACAGGAGTGTGGAGAAACGTGGATGATGACGTGATAGAATTTAATAAATCTTTTATGATAGAGAAAATACTTATTATTGCGATTATCGCATTATACCTGAAATGGATTTGCATTGTATTGTTATATCCATTAGAAGCATGTTGGGGAGTATATCAAAATCATAAACCCAACAAAATATTTAAGTTGTTAGCTGTGCCTGCCTATTGCGTTGAACGTTTTTTAAGATTCGGGGGGGTAGGTTCTTAATTTTTAATATTTCGACAATTCCATCAAATCATCTGCGACGATTCCTTTATAAGGGATTAGGCGCGCATATTGCATCTAGGGTTGTTTTTCATTTCCGAACAGAAATACGCGCACCATGGGCATTGAATATAGGGGAAGGTACGATAATTGGTGACAATGCCTTATTGGACGCACGAAGCGGACTACGTATGGGGAAAAACGTTAACCTGTCAAGTAACGTATCTATTTATACTTTACAGCACGATCATCGCGATCCCTATTTTGGTTGTCCTGACCCACAAAAGAAAAAGATGTCCGTAGAAATAGACGATAGAGCCTGGTTAGGTTCAAATGTCATTGTCTTACCCGGAGTGCATATCGGTGAAGGGGCTGTTTGTTGTGCAGGGTGTGTAGTAACCAAAGATGTACCGCCGTATACGGTTGTAGCCGGCATACCTGCAAAACGGGTTGGAGAGCGTCCACAAGTATTGGAGTACGAGTTTGATGGCAAAAGTTGCAGGTTGTATTAGCAAACGAATTCAATTATGCCAAGTTTAAAAAAGAACATTGTTTATAGCGGCATTCTTACAAGCGCGAATTATATATTTCCTTTTTTAACATATCCATATGTTTCTCGCGTTTTAGGTGTCACGAATATTGGTATATGCAACTTTATAGATAGTATAATTAACTATTTCATACTATTCTCCATGATGGGGATAGGAGTTATAGGCATTAGGGAAATTGCCAGATGTAAAGACGTCCAGGAACGGAACAAAGTATTCAGCGGTCTTTTTGTGTTGAACACGCTTTCAACTACAATCATGCTGACAGTATTGATAATCGCCATCTACACGATTCCAAAACTTTATGAATATAAAGAACTGATGTATATTGGGGCATTGAAACTTGTATGTAATTATCTACTCGTAGAATGGTTATATAAAGGATTGGAGGATTTTAAATTCATAACAATAAGGACAATCATTGTAAAAGTTGCCTACGTTATCTCTGTATTTATCTTTATCCGTAATACAAACGATTATCCTATTTATTACTTGTTGTTAACCTTAATGGTAGTCGTTAACGCTGTCATCAATATTTTATACGCAAGGAAATTCGTGACATTTACAATTAAGGACTTAACAGTATATCCTTTCATGAAATCCTTTTTGATACTTGGTGGCTACATGTTGTTAACCTCTATGTATACTTCTTTTAATGTGGCGTATTTAGGATTCGTCGCAGGAGAAACCGAAGTTGGGTATTATACCACGGCAACTAAATTATATACCATACTTTTGGCGCTTTATACAGCTTCTACCAATGTCCTTATGCCGCGTATGAGTATATTGGTTACAGAAAGAAAATGGGACGAATTTCGGAAATTGTTACAAAAATCGATAGATATTTTGCTTGCCTTATCTATACCCTTAATTATCCTTTCCATGATTATGGCTCCTCAAATTATAGAACTTATATCAGGGAAAGGATATGAAGGGGCTATTATCCCCATGCGGATTACAATGCCTCTAATGCTTATTATCGGTTTTGAGCAGATTCTTATTATCCAAACATTAATGCCATTAAAAGAAGATAAGGTGATATTAAGAAATAGCTCATTAGGAGCTATTATAGGCATATCTATGAACATTCTCTTAGTAAAAAATCTGCAAAGTGCTGGTTCTGCCTTGGTATGGGTTATTTCAGAATTAGCCATATTAATTTCTGCCCAACTGTTCTTGCATAAGCATTACCATATGCAATTCCCTAGTCGTTTGGTGATTATAAGAGTCTTACAGAATCTACCATTAGTGTGCCTTTTGTATGTGCTTAGTAGAATACCTTGTCATTTCATGTTGTCGCTTGTTGTAACGGTTATTGCCACATGTATATATAGCATATTACTTCAGCTTTATGTTATCAAGGATAAGGTTTTTCTTAATCAATGCAAGGCAATTGCGTACAGACTGATTGGCAAATAGTTTAATATATAGGTGGTCATCATAATGAACTCTAAGTTTGCACTGTGAAGAATAATATACAATGAAACAATTTCTCGGAAAATACTTTATCATTATATCGATAGTGCTGTTTTCACACTTTTTGTCATATTCTTTTTGGGAACAGACTATTGGACCTCGAATATTATGGTTGTTTTCAGCATTTGTATTTATAGGATTTATCATCAAATACAAAGCCTATCTCAAACTGAAGGACTCAAATCATGATATAGTCATGGGTATGGTGTGTCTACCGATAATTTCCGCTTTGCTTAATTTACTAATTAAGGGCTATCCAATAGATAATTTCAGGACAAATTTCCTGATTTCAATAGCGTCTATGACGTACATTATAATATGTAATTTAAAAATTTCAGAGCGGCAGATAATCAACTCATTGACCATAATGGGACTTATAACATTATTCCTACAAATAATTCAGCAATTTGTCCCAAGTTTTGTCTTGTTTGGATTGATTGATGGTTTTGAGTTTGGAGAAGAGTATGCCCAGAGGAATAGTATTTTCAGGTTTTATATAGGCTCATACTTTATTTCTATCATATGTATGTATTATTATTGGTCGAATTTAATTCTTCAAAAATTTCGTTTGATTAATTTAGTATTATTTATATGCTTTTGTTCGTCAATGTATCTATATGTAACCAGACAATTAATGTTGGCTTCAGCGTTGACGTTTCTTATATCAGTGTTTTTTATTAAAAACCGAAAAATCAAAAGACGATGTTTTGGATTAATTGTTATTTTATTGGCTATTATATTATACAATTATGATTCATTATTGGGAGAATTTGTCGATTCCTATAAGTCTAATACATATACAACCGACATAAGAATAAAAGCAATTTCCTTCACCTTAGAAAAAATCCTCGACAATCCATTGGGCTTGTTCATTGGAAATGGACATACGGCAGAGGAATTGAGATGGGCATCAAGCGGAATCTATTTATCAGATATAGGTTTTATCGGTGAATGTTATTTGTATGGTATTATCTGGGTCTTGGTATATTTTGTAACACTTTATAAATATGTAATCAAACATGGCAATACAATTCCTTTGTATATCCGTTTGTACTTCATTGGGACATTTATATGCTCAATAATGATATTTCCTTATCGCAACAGTATCGAAACTGCAATTTGGATTTATGCCTTATATATTGCAGGACAACATGTCGTTAATTCTAAAATCAACATATAGTTAAATGGAAAACCTAAATCACCCTCTTGTAACCATTGCTATTCCCGCATACAAATCTAAACATTTGACACAAGCGATAGAGTCTGCTCTTCGCCAGACTTACGCTCGAATAGAATTAGTGATTGTCAATGATAAATCACCCGAGGATATAGCCAGTATCGTAAATAAGTTTGATGACAGACGAATACGGTATTTTGAGAATGAGAGAAACCTGGGTAGCAATGACCCTGCGGAAAATTGGAATAAATGTCTGTCCTATGCTCAAGGTGAATATTTCTGCCTTTTATGCGATGATGACTATTACGCCCCACAGTTCGTGGAAGAGATGATGTCTCTTGCCATTCTTCATCCTTCTGTCTCTGTTTTTAGGAGTAGAGTGAAATTTGTGAATGAGCGAGATGATATTATAGATTTATTTCCTTCTTCTCCGGATTTTGAGACAGCCATGGATTACCTCTGGAGCAAGGTCGCAAGATATCGTATTCAAACGATTTCCGAGTTTATGCTAAAGACTCAAACTATCAAAGAAAAAGGTGGTTATGCCAATATGCCCAAAGCATGGTGCGCAGATGAAATGTCGATATGCGAATTCGCTAAAGAGGGGGGAATCTGCCATTCAAATAAGTTGTTGGTATCATTTAGAATGAGTGGGGAGAATATTTCGTCATGTGGAAAGAAGAATATTAAAGAAAAGATATGCGCTCAAAATATTTATACGAATTGGATTAGTGAATTTGTAGCAGAGCAAGAGGCTTGGTTCCAACAGTCAATCATGAGACATCGCCGGCGAAGCTTGGATATCTTTATTCCCAGCTATCTTCAATATGCCACTATATTCCAATTTTTACAGTTTTGGGACCAAAAGAAAAAGTATTATATTTCTACAAAGCAATTGTTTAAGGCTTTATATTTGAAAATGAGTTCTTTCTTATTCAATAAGAATGGTATATGAGAATAGTATTCTATAGCAGCATCTTTTTTACCGACTGCGATTTTTCTTTGATAAGAGAAATGCAAAGACATGGTATTGAGATAACATATTACATACAAATGGTTAAAGGCAAACAATGTGGAGGCTTGCTGGATTTACGTTCTTACAACCTTTCTCCCGGAATATATGACGTAAGGAATTTTCCTGAACTCAATATTTATGCTGATTTCATAGATTTGTCAAGAGTCCGTTTAGTTGTCAGAACGAATAACCTAAAGGACTTGCGCAACTGGAAGACCTACAGCATGCTGGTACTTGACATCTATCGTTTACATCCAGATTGCGTCCATATATCCCAGGCATTGGGGGCTTCAGAGTTCTTATTATATTGTTTCCGCAGAAAGATGATAATGACAGTTCATGACCCATTCATGCATTCTGGAGAGTTGAACAAATTATCAGAAAGAAAACGTAGGTTGGCGTTTAAGTTAATTCCCAAGTTGGTTTTGTTGAATAAGAATCAATGTGAGCAGTTTTCAGCTATATACCATATAGCGCACAATAGAATATATGTCAATCGTTTAGGCGTATATGATTGCTTGACATATTTGTCACGGAGAAGTCCCTGTGTAAACGAGTTTCCTACAGGAGGATATATACTTTTCTTTGGGCATATTTCACCTTATAAGGGAGTTGACATACTATGCGAGGCTATGACAAAAGTACATCATGCTTATCCTGGCGCAAGATGCGTTATCGCAGGTAAGGGTGATTTGTATTTTGACTATTCCCCCTATGAGAGATGTGGGTACATAACGTTGATAAACCGCTTTATTGACACATCAGAACTTGTTGGGTTAATTGAGAATTCCTTGTTTACAGTATGTCCTTATAAGGATGCGACTCAAAGTGGAGTTGTCGCATCCTCATTCGCTTTTTTCAAGCCAGTGGTTGCCACCAATGTGGGAGGGCTTGGAGAATCAGTCATTGATGAGGTGACTGGATTGTTAGTTTCGCCAAACGAGGCAGATGCCTTGGCTGCGGCAATCATGAGAATGCTAAGTGACCCATTGTTGGTTCATCAACTTTCAGAGAACATAAAACATCAATTTGGGCAAGGTGAAGTGTCTTGGCCTGTCATCGCAGATAAATACATAAAAATATATGAAGAAAAGACTCGATTGGATTGACTATGCTAGAGGTATAGGAATTTTTTGCGTGTATTTATATCATACCGGTTATAGTACGCCATATAGGTATTGCTTTGAGTATTTCCTCATCCCAATTTTCTTTTTCATATCTGGTTATTTGTTTAACGAGGAGCGTCCTATAAAGCAGTCTGTTGTCAAAATAATAAAAAGATTAATCATCCCATATCTTTCATTAGGCTTTATAATTGGATTGAAACCCAGTTACTTATATAGGGGGGAGCCGTTATTGGGCATTCAATAGAAAGAGTGATAACCGGAGACGAATTGTGGTTTATTGCTTGTTTGATAACTATAGAGGTATTTGCGTTGCTAATAAGTCTTATTGTAAAAAAGACGAATGTCAATCCTCATATTCTTAAATTAGCCCTTATGGGAGGTTCATTTGTATTCATCATTCTCTGTTCACCTTTAAAGAATGAACACATAAATAATATATGGAGATGGTACAACGCATGTGCGGGTATCGGCTATTTCTATTTGGGCTATTATTATAGATTATTTGAGACAAAACTATCTAAAGTCGAGAATCATAGTGTTTATATTATTACCGCATACTTATTTCTTTCTATATTTTCATCAAAATATTTAGGGTGTCACGTAGATTTCGCCTCAGCGAACTTTGTGCATTCCCCCATTTGTCTCACACTTTCTTTACTTGCGATATGGGCATTGGTTTGTTTCTGTAAGCAAATGAAATATTGTCAGAATGTTTTTAGACAATTGGGCAAAGATACGTTGTTTTTATTCGCTATCAATATATGGATAATTAAGATTCTTAAAATAGTATTTTCCCACTTGGGAATGACGAATATGCCTGAATATTTGTATGGCTTAGTAATTACCGCTTATAGCTTCTTTGTTAAATCACGTATTGCGTAAACGTATACCTTGGATTATAGGTGAATAAATCAAAAAATCTTATGGCAACAATAGAAAATTATAATGTAAAGGTTTCTGTTATCATGCCTGTCTACAACTCCGGTGAATATCTGAAAACCGCAGTTGACAGCATCCTCAACCAGAGTTTGAAAGAAATAGAACTTATTCTTGTAGATGATGGATCCACAGACGGCAGTTCAGAACGTTGTGATGAATACGCACGACAAGACAACCGTGTAGTAGTTATTCACCAGAAGAATGGTGGGATATGCAATGCCCGCAATGCGGCACTGAAAATCGCACGAGGTGAATATATAGGTTTTTCTGACCATGATGATGAATATTTGCCCGGCTTCTTAGAACATGCTTATAATGTAGCAAAAAAGAATAACGCGGATTTAATTAAAGTAGGCAAAAAGGAATTTATTATTCGTGATAATCAAATTTTAAGAACCAAAAGCAGTAACTTGCCTTATAAAATATATCATCGGAATGATATAATAGAAGCATACTTTTCGTTGGTTGATAGTGGAGAACTAGATTGTGTATGGGATGGATTATTTAAAAGAAAATTAATCGATACTTATAATATTATATTGGATGAGCGTTTCAAAAACGGAGGCGAAGATATTGATTTTCTCCAACGGTTTATTGTCCATATTGATACTTTTGTAACGATAAATACGATTTATTACAACCATTATATAAGGAAAGGGTTTTCTACATCGGCTAAGTTTAATCCGGAAAAGATTTCAGCTAAAAAAAGAATTATCGCAGGCATGATAAATACAATGAACGAGCTAAAGATAGATATTGCCAAACATCAATTTGAATATTCCTATTTATTACTTCGTCAATATATCGCTCCTTTATGTGCGTTATATGCCAATGATGTTTGTAAACTATCATACAAGGAGAAAAAAGCCCAAATAGAAAAGATTAAAAACGAGGATTTCTATTATAAATTCTGTGAAAATCAAAGCATAAAGAAAATATTTAATATCTCAAGGAAATATGGTTTACTGTATATTTTTTTTAAATATGGCTTTTATGGCTTAATTTTAAAAATGTACAAAGAACGCAGTAAATTTGCTTAAACTTATACCATTTATGAAAGCCCCTCTTATCTCAATCATCGTCCCATGCTACAACGTAGAAAAATACCTTCGTGAATGCGTTGAACCCATATTACATCAGACTTACTCACATTGGGAACTAATCTTAATAGATGATGGTTCGAAAGACCGGACGCCTCAACTCTGTGATGAGTATGCACGGAAAGATTCACGCATCAAAGTCATTCATAAAGAGAACGGTGGACTTGTTTCAGCGCGTAATGCTGGTTATGAGGTTACAACAGGCGACTGGCTGATGTATCTAGACGGAGATGATTGGATAGATACTGATACATGCGAGAAACTGGTGAAGTATCTCGGCAAATATCCGGATGTGGATATAGTGTTTTGGAAATGCATTCAGGAATTAAGTTCAAACTCAATAAAAGGAAAATGGGAATGGACTTGCAGGGAACAGGAACATCTTTATGTAGATGATGAATGTCATGAACTGGCAAGGCACACATTAGTTTACAAATCGGGAATAGCTACCGCTTATTGCAAGTTGATACGCGCAGACTATGCAAAAACATACGGCATTTCTCATGATGACAGATTAAGGCAAGGTGCTGAAGGACTGGAATTTTCGTTACGTGCATTCTATTATGCGAAGAAAGCACTTTATGTAAACGAATATTTCAACCATTACCGGTATAATCCGGATAGTATTTCGAAACAAGTCAATGAAAAAAATACGGCTTATCTGATTGATTGTTTTCAAGTAATCGAAGAAGACATAGAAAAATTCGATGAAAAAGCTATATTTAAGGCATCCTTGTATCAACGGATTGTTTATGTATTGATAGCCATTGCGATGAGTACCTATTTTCATCCGGCAAATAAGGATAGTCTGTCAGCGAAAATAAAAAAATACAGCAAAGTGATTGAAACCACTTCACTTTTTAAGAAAGCTGTGCAAAAAGCGAAGACAACAGACATGGACAAGCTACGTAAAATCACGTTCTTATTCATTCGCCTACGTATGTATTTTATGCTTCAAGCAATTGCCTCGCTGAAACAATATTATCTGAAGAAAGGGAAATTCAATTATTGAAAACAATTATTTCTTCCGAATGCTCAAACAAAACTTGCCATCAGTGCATCTGTTTGAATTTATTTTGTATCTTTGCCCAAAAGGACTAAGGTATATCAATTATGCTCTATATAATAACATACGACATCAATACTACAGTTAAAGACTATTCCTCATTGTATGAATGCATAAAGAAGCTGGGAGATAGCTATCAACATCCGTTGGAGTCTGTGTGGTTCCTTTCCAGTTCTTATAATGCAACTTTCATTTGCAACATGCTTAAGCAAGAGATGACAGATAAAGACCATGTATTTGTTGGCGAACTGAAAGCTGATAGTGATGTACAAGGATGGTTGCCAAAGTCTTTTTGGGATTGGTTTAAAAGCGAAAAACAATGATAAAGACGCTATCCATACAGAATTTTAAGGCTTTTGATGATTTACAAAAAATACAATTAGGCAGCCTTACATTATTAACGGGCATTAACGGACGTGGAAAGTCTTCGTTTTTGCAAGCCTTGTTATTATTGTCGCAATCGTTACGGAATTCTGCCCAACATACATTGAATAATCTGCTACTCAAAGGAGATTGGGTGGATTTAGGTAGCTTTTCTGATGTAAAGAATGTTTATGGCACGCATGACTTACCCATAATTTTCACTATCGAAACAGACAATGCTACAGACAATCGGTTTCGGTTATCCTATAAGGCAGGAAATGCTTCTTCAATGGGAGACTTATGCGGCATGGAGGTAGGCGGTAAGGAAATGTTTTCTGAAAGTTCTTTTTATGATGAAAGTGTTTCGGCTGAAAAAAGTGGCACGCTTGTCGCTCCTGTGATTTCAGGCTATACGTCTTTAACGAGTCTGCAACGGATGTATTACATCTCGGCAGACAGGGAGAGTGCACAAAATGAAGAAGATAATGTATCGCGTTCTTCTTTATGGTTAGACAAAAAAGGACGGAACATACTGAACGTAATCTATGCGGAGGGAGAAGCTTTTCAAAAAAAAGTGGAACAGGAATTGAGCAATATATTCGATGGAGCTACTTTCTCGATAAAAGAAGAGGGAAACGCTTTACGTCTTTATATGGATTCTACAAACAATGGTCGCTTTTTCCATCCTGTAAACGTCGGATATGGTTACAGTTACGCATTGTCACTGATAACGGCTGGATTACTGGCAGAAGAAGGGGAAATTATTATAATAGAGAATCCAGAAGCACATTTACACCCCAGCGCACAATCTGCCGTAATGAATTTTTTCTGCAAAGAAGTTTTGCCTAAAAAAGTGCAATTGTTTATCGAAACACATAGCGACCACATTGTCAATGCTTCTTTGATAGCCGTCCGCAATGAAATCTTAAAGAATAACCAATTGGAAATTCTTTTCTTTTCTCGGAAACAGGAAGAAAAGAAATCATTTACGGTACAAAACCTGGAGATTACGAAAAAAGGCAGGGTGAAAAATCCTCCTAAGAACTTTTGTGACCAATATGCTATGGATCTGCGGACATTAATGGGATTCTGACTTATGAAGACAGCCTTTTACATATTGTTTAAAGAGTATAGCGATTCATCTCGTTCACCATCTGCGCTTTATATAAAGGACAATACGGAAACAGACCCTGAACAGATTGTAAAAGAAGTCAATGAGTGGCTGAAGATTGCGCGTTTTTTCAAGTACGAACGATGTGACCGTTACTATGATTCGGAAAATATGAAAGGTGTGCTGTATCCTTATATTGTTTTGCAAGAAGAATACGAAGAAGGATACCCTAATGTAACAGTTATGATCCGGGCTTTATTGAATGAGGAAGGTTTTGTAGACTGGAGGGATGAACCGTTGGAATCAGGAGAACAGTATTCATTAAATAATCAAGATGTAACGAATGACTGTTTAGGAGAAATGGCAAGAAATGAAGCTCAAGGCAATGCCGTTGTGTTGCTTAATTGTAATGCCTTCCATTTTAGATCACCCATTGTCTTATCTGTTAATCCAACTGGAAACAATGTCTCTATCTATTGGTATAATGACATCCGCTCCCTTCATCAATGGTTTTCAGATAACCGCCGACCTCAACGGGTGTATGTCTATAATCCCAAACATGGTGATGATAAACATCCGGCTCAAATGATAGCAGGAACAACGAAAAGAGCTGCCCAATTGTTGACGAACCGCAACGACACGGAACGGTTACTTAAATTAGCTGTGGGAACAGATATAAATTCAGCTTTATGGTATTATGACGAAGCAAACAACTGTTATATTTATTTTGAAAACCAAAACGAACTTCGTCTTGCATTCCATGGCTATCACTTATCAGAAGGTGAAGAAAACTACGATAATATAGATTTCCATAAACTCAGCCTGTTGTCTGAGGAAAAATAAAAATTCCACTATCACTTACTTCATCGTATAGAATATTAATGTATATATGACAGAGGCCACCAAGCATCTGTCATGGGGAACTTCCTGCACCTATTAATCAAAAACATTTATATGCAAACCAAGAAGTTAGCACTCGTCACCTGCTACTTCCAACCTAACTATGGCAGCCAGCTTCAGGCGTATGCCACACAGTTGCTCTTTGACAAGATGAACGTGCCGAACGAGACCATCTGCATAGACGGGTTGAGAAGGGAAATCAATGCAGCCAAGTACAAGTATTTTTTAAGCCGGATATGGGACATCCATACGGTAAAGGACAAATATGCCACCGTGAAGAAAGTGTGGGCACTCAAAACGAAAGGGGAAGAACTGAAACGGAGCATGGCTATAAGGAATGCCATGTTTCAGGACTTTGCGCAAAGCAAGTTCCATCTGTCAAAAGCCTTTCCTTCGAAAACGGAACTGGGCAAAGAAGCATACGGTTATTCCGCATTCGTTGTAGGGAGCGACCAGTTATGGCTGCCTTCGAATATCGAAGCGGATTATTACACCTTGAATTTCGTTCCCGACGGAATACCTAAAATCGCCTTATCCACCAGCTTCGGCATATCGAAGCTGCCTAACCGGCAAGCGCATAAAGCGGCTGCATTTCTGAAACGGATAGACTTTTGTTCGGTACGCGAAAAGAGCGGACAGAAAATCATAAAGGACTTGACGGGCAGGGAAGTTCCCGTCGTTTGCGACCCTACCATCCTGTTTACAGCAGAAGAGTGGGCGGAAACGGTTCCCTCCGGACGGTTTATACAAGAACCTTATCTGTTCTGCTATTTTTTAGGCAACAACCCCAGACAACGTGAGTTCGTCAAACGGTTTAAAGAAGCTACGGGATATAAAATCGTACAACTGCAGCATTGCGATGAATACATCAGGAGTGATGTCGGTTTTCCTGATTATGCCCCTTACAATGTCGGTCCCGCCCAGTTTGTCCAATTAATCCGGGATGCGGAATATGTATTTACCGACTCATTCCACGCTTCGGTATTCTCCCTGCTTCATGGGAAACGCTTTTTTACATTCCGGCGGTATAACAACGATAGCATCGTTTCTACGAACGGCAGGTTGTATTCGCTGTTGTCGTTGGTAGGGCAAGAAGACCGGTTACTGAAAGGCGATGAGGATGTGAGGCAGTGTATGGCTCGTGGCATAGACTATAATGAAGTACACAAGAAACTGGCTGAGTTAAGGGACTTTACCAGGCAGTTCGTTGAAAACGCATTGACAAAATCAGGAATAGCTTATGATTCATATAGAAGATAAGAAAGAGTGTTGCGGATGCTGGGCTTGCTACAACGCTTGCCCTAAGCATTGCATCGGCATGAAAGAAGACGAAGAAGGATTCCGTTATCCGGTGGTAGATGCATCGTTGTGCATAGATTGTGGATTGTGCGAAAAGGTATGTCCGGTCATCCATGCCGATAAGGCGGATACCCCTCATGCGCAACAGGGCTTCTTGGCGCAGCATAAAAATGAGGATATCCGAAAAGAAAGCACATCGGGCGGGGCTTTTACCGCCATCGCTTCATGGATTATCCGGCAAGGGGGCATCGTATATGGCGCAGGATACCGGAAAGGCACTTTCATCGTGGAGCATCAAGGGGTGGAAACGGAAAAAGACTTATCGGTTTTCCGCAACAGCAAATACGTGCAGAGCAATATCGGGAATACATTCAAAGAGGCATTAGGGCACTTGAAGGCGGGACGCTGGGTCTGCTTTAGCGGTACTCCTTGCCAGATAGAAGGATTCCGTAATTTTTTGCGCGGGCGTGAATATGAAAAGTTAGTATGCGTGGACTTGGTATGCCACGGCATACCAAGTCCACGCATACTAACCCGCTATATTGAGGCTCAACAGACTCTTATCGGCGGGGAGTTTACCAACGTGCTTTTCCGTGACAAGCACTACGGCTATCATTACAGCTCGTTCTCCATATATAATAAGGAGAAAGGCAAAGACTACCATAAGGGCGTAGACAGCAATGCTTATCTGCGTGCATTCTTCAACAACCTGAGTGACCGCCCATCGTGTTATGATTGCCGTTTCAAGAAACGCTACCGTAGGAGTGACTTGACGTTATGGGATTGTTTCCCGATAGAGAAATTCACTAAGCAAATGGACGGGAAAGGGACGACACGGGTATTGGTACAATCCGAAAAAGGGGAAATGATAATGGACGCCATCGGAAATGAATTGCGGACGGTACGTGTAGAGCCGGATAAATTAGTAAGCGATGTAAGGGAAATGTTCCATTCGGTACCGATGAACCCGCAGAGGGGACAGTTCTTCAAGGATTGCAACGTCCTGCCGCCTGCCGATTTCTTCCGTAAATGGTTCCCTATTACATGGAAAGTACGCCTGAACGCTTTTGTACGCCTGACCTGCCACCGGCTGGGCATCTATACATTCGCCAAACGGATGTTTATGCTGGTGTATACACGGAGGGATGAAAGAAAATAAAGGCGCAATTCTTGCCATTCTCGAAATAAAACCGTTACTTTGTATAAGTGATATTATAGAAAAAGGGTGTTTATGGAAGATTTAGCAAACAAATATATCCGTTTTGATTGGGCTATGAAACGGTTGCTTCGTGACAAGGCTAACTTCGGTGTGTTGGAAGGTTTCCTGACGACGTTGCTCAATGAAGAAATCAAAATCAACAAGTTGTTGGAAAGCGAAAGCAATCAGGAGGATGAATTCGACAAGCAGAACCGGGTGGACTTATTAGCGGAAAACGATAAGGGTGAATTGTTTCTCATCGAAGTTCAAAACAATTCAGAATATGCTTATTTCCAACGTATGCTGTTCGGAACATCCAAATTGGTTACCGAATACATCAACCGAGGGAAAGGATATGGTTTTATCCGGAAAATATACAGCGTAAATATTGTTTATTTCAATTTAGGGAACGGCACAGACGTGGTATATCATGGTAAGACGGAATTCCGTGGCATACATAATGGGGAACTGTTGAACTTATCCCCATTTCAGAAGCAGAAGTTCAATGTGGATGCGGTAAGCGACCTTTATCCGGAATATTATATCCTGAAGGTGAATGATTTCAACAAATGGTCGAAAGTGCCGTTGGAACAATGGATTTATTTTCTTAATACAGGTAATATTCCTGCAGACGCAACGGCTCCCGGATTAAGTGAGGCACGAGAAAAATTACAGTTAGTACGCATGAGCAAGGCTGAGCTTAATGCCTATTACCATCATCTGGACAATGTGGTCATTTTACGTGATAATATTGTTACGGCACGGGGTGAAGGTCGTTTGGAAGGTCGTGCAGAGGGAATAAATATTGGTACGGAACAAACGAAAACAGATATAGCCAGGCAAATGAAGTCGGACGGATTGCCTGTATCAACTATCATGAAATACACCGGATTAACGGAAGAAGAGATTGGCAAGTTATAAGAAATAATCACTTCCTCTTTAAATTCTTTCTTGTCATTCTCGAAATAAACCTGAGCAAAATTTAGAAGCTGTTTTGAATTTCTCCAAAAAGTTTTTCTTGGCTTGATGTATCCGTTTTCGTGTGTGCTTTGGGCGATTTTTTGGTCCTTTCCGCTCCTGTTCTTCGTCAGATAGCCCGCTATCTTCCTCATCACAGAAGCGAAAATGCCTCAAAAACTCATCCCAAATCATCGCACGATAAATTCAAAACAGCTTCTTAAACGACAGGTTTTAAAATCATCACGAAACATTTTTAATATACCTATCCGTAGGCTGACGAAGCTATATTCGCCAGCCTACGGACTTATCTTCATGTCCTATCGCACATAGGACACGTCATATTTCATCTTTTTAATCAGTTACTTTTTATGGACAAGAAAATCACTGTCCTGCACATCGCCGAATGTGCGGGAGGGGTGGAACGTTATCTCCAAATGCTGTTGCCGCGTCTGGAGGCAAAAGGATTCTGCCAGTTCTTTATCTGTTCCTGCAATTATAACAAGGCAAGCTATCAAGATATGGTGGACGGAGTAGAGCAGATGGACTTACAGCAGACGTTCTCGCCTTTGCAGGTTATCCGGAAAGTTCTTTCCATCCGGAAGTACATCAAAAAACGCTGCCCGGACATCGTGTATTGCCATAGCAGCTTTGCGGGCGGATTAGGACGTCTGGCCGCATGGGGACTTCCTTGCAAGATTGTTTATAACCCGCATGGGTGGGCGTTCAATATCAGATAAACTTATGAAACTGAAAAGTCTTGTTTACTTGTTGATGGAGAAATGCCTTTCGCCATTGACGGACAAAATCGTCTGCATATCGGAAGCGGAAAAGGAATCGGCAGAAAAGGAACACATTGCCTCAAGGAATAAATTGGAACTGATACCCAACGGCATAGACATTTCCGCGGTCAGGAACGCAATCCCCAGGCAAAGACGTGAATTGGGCATACCGGATGAAGCTTTTGTGGTAGGCATGATAGGCAGGTTGTCCCCTCAGAAAGCACCGGATGTGTTTATCCGTGCGGCCCAACTTATCCACGAATCGATTCCCCGCTCGGCTTTTATCATCGTAGGTGACGGTGAAGAACGGGAATCCGTAGAGAGCTTTGCGGAAGCAAATCATTTGAATCTGTACATCACTGGCTGGACGGATACGCCTTACGCTTATTTGAAAGTCTTTGATGTGGCTTTGTTGTTATCCCGATGGGAAGGCTTTGGGCTTGCCGTCGTGGAATACATGGCAGCCGAAAAGAATGTAGTGGCGTCAAGAGTTGATGCAATCCCAACATTGATTGAAGACGGGACAGACGGGCTGTTGGTAGAGGTGGATAATCCGGAAGATGTAAGAGACAAAGTACTTTGGTTATATAATCATCCTAAAGAAGCAAAAATCATGAAAGAGAAAGCGTTGAATAAAGTAATCCGGAATTATGACATCAGCCGTGTGGTGGAGCAACACGCCGACTTGTTTGTTAATATTTGTAAACAGGAGTAAAATGTAGGTTCATATTTTCAGCTTGTGATGCCTTCCACAACGAAGAAAGGAGGGCGGCATGAAAGTACTTCATGTAGGGCAAATGATAGGAGGACTCGGAATTTATATCCGGAATACCGTGACTTATATCAGTGATGAATTCGAATTTGTCATCGTTCATGGAGAAGCGGACAATAGCAAACCGGTAATGAAAGACGGAAAGGCTGTAAAGGAATATACAATCAGCCTTTACCGGGAATTAAATCCACTGAAAGACTTAAAAGGACTCATCCAAGTTATCAGAATCATACGCAAGGAAAAGCCTGACATCATTCATTGCCATAGCGCGAAAGGAGGTTTTATCGGGAGAATGGCCGGATTCCTGACCCGGACAAAAACATTTTATACCCCTCATGCTTTTTCGTTTTTATCCACCCAAAATAAAATAAAAAAGCGAATCTATCTCTTTTTAGAGAAAATGGCAAAGTTGAATTCCTTTTTGCTCGCTTGTTCTGAATCTGAAAGGGAATTGGGGATGAGACAAGTACATTATAAAGAAAAAAAGGCATACGTCTGGAGCAATTCTGTCCCGGATGCGCAAACTGTACGGCCATCAGGCCTAAATGAAAGCTCTCCTTATATCTGTTATGTCGGCAGACCGTCATACCAGAAAAATCCGTTTTTCTTGGTGAATGTCATCCGTGAAGTGCATAAAGCTTGCCCTAATATCCGGTTCTATATTTTAGGTGTCGGGTATTATTCACCTGATTTGGAACGGATGAAACAGATGATAGCTCAATACCAATTGGGAAACACCGTAGAATTATTCCCTTGGTTAAGCCATGATGAAACCATGAGATATGTAAAAAACGCCATATTCTATCTGACGACATCACGATATGAAGGTCTTCCGTTGGCGGTGATAGAAGCAATGTCTTTAGGGAAATGTATCGTAGCATCGGATGTATTAGGGAATAAAGATTGTGTAAAAGACGGATATAACGGATATCTGCTTCCTTTACAAGAAAGTCTGTTCGCAAAGAAAATCATTGAACTTATCGGACATCCTAATTTGACGGAAGCTTACGGAAAGAATTCCCGCTTGCTTTTTGAAAAAGATTTCCTGATACAAAACCGGATTCCGTATTTAGAAACCATTTATAAAACACGATAAATATAGCATATCAACAAAATCATAAGTTTAACTATGAAAGGAATAGTCTTAGCCGGTGGCAGCGGTACCCGTCTGTATCCTATCACCAAGGGAATCAGCAAGCAGTTGATTCCTATATTCGACAAACCGATGATTTATTATCCCATCTCGGTGCTGATGCTTGCCGGCATCAGGGAGATACTGATTATCTCCACTCCTTACGACCTGCCGGGTTTTAAAAGGCTGTTGGGAGACGGAAGCAACTTCGGAGTGAAATTTGAATATGCTGAGCAGCCCTCGCCCGACGGACTGGCACAGGCGTTCATTATCGGTGCGGAGTTCATCGGGGATGATAGTGCCTGCCTGGTGCTGGGTGACAACATTTTCTACGGTGCCGGACTGACCGCGATGTTGAGGCAAGCCGTAAAGGATGCTGAGGAGAACAGCAAGGCTACGGTGTTCGGCTATTGGGTGAGCGACCCTGAACGTTACGGCGTGGCGGGGTTTGACAAGGACGGCAATTGCCTCAGCATTGAGGAGAAGCCGGAGCATCCGAAGAGCAATTACGCCGTGGTAGGACTTTATTTCTACCCGAACAAGGTGGTGGAAGTTGCCAGGCATATCAAACCGTCCGCCCGTGGAGAACTGGAAATAACCACCGTGAACCAGGAGTTTCTGCGTGACAATGAACTGAAAGTGCAAACCATGGGACGTGGGTTTGCCTGGCTGGATACGGGCACACATGACTCCCTTTCGGAAGCTTCGACTTTCATTGAGGTTCTGGAGAAACGTCAAGGCTTGAAAGTGGCCTGTCTGGAGGGAATCGCTTATCGGAAAGGTTGGATTACGGCAGAGAAACTTCGTGAAGTGGCACAGCCGATGCTGAAAAACGGTTATGGCAAGTACCTCATGTCGATTCTTGAAGAAAAGGAAGATTCGTTGGAGAAGAATTTGGAATATTAAAGGAATATGGAAGTAATAAAGACAGAAATAGAAGGTGTGGTAATTATCGAGCCACGCATCTTCAAGGACACACGGGGATATTTCTTCGAGAGTTTCTCGCAAAGGGAGTTCAACGAGAAAGTCGAACACGTAGAGTTCGTACAGGACAACGAGAGCATGTCATCGTATGGTGTCATGCGTGGGCTGCATTTCCAGCGTCCGCCTTATACACAGGCAAAACTTGTAAGGTGCGTTCGTGGCCGTGTGCTTGACGTTGCCGTTGACATCAGGAAAGGCTCGCCCACTTACGGCAAGCACGTGGCTGTGGAGTTGACTGAGAATAACCACCGGCAGTTTTTCATCCCAAAAGGCTTTGCACACGGTTTTGCCGTGTTGAGCGAAACGGCGGTGTTCCAGTACAAATGCGACGAGTTCTATCATCCAGAAGCGGACGGCGGCATAAGCATTCTTGACGGTAGCTTGGGTATTGACTGGCAAATACCGACCGAACACGCAATACTGAGCGAAAAGGACACGAAGCATCCCTTATTAAAGGATTTTGAATCTCCTTTTAGAAGCTGTTTTGGATTTATCGTGTGATGATTTGGGATGAGTTTTTGAGGCATTTTCGCTTCTGTGATGAGGAAGATAGCGGGCTATCTGACGAAGAACAGGAGCGAAAAGGACCAAAAAATCGCCCAAAGCACACACGAAAACGGATACATCAAGCCAAGAAAAACTTTTTGGAGAAATTCAAAACAGCTTCTTAATATATAGGTGATAAGTTGACGGGGACACAAGGTTCTGAATAGTTTTGCTAATGGTATCTAAAACCTTGTCAACTTGTCAACTGATACCTTGTAAACTAACAAAAAACAATGAACATACTTGTAACAGGCGCGAACGGCCAGCTTGGTAACGAAATGCGCATAATCAGCAAAGACACGAACGACAACTATACTTTTACGGATGTTGTAGAGGTTGAGGGCGTTGAAACGACAATCTTGGATATAACCGATTCCGGTGCCATACGGAAAATAGTGAAAGAAAAGGATATACGGTGCATAGTCAATTGCGCCGCTTATACTAATGTGGACAAGGCAGAGAGTGACGAGACATTATGCAGGAAGCTCAATGCTGATGCACCGAAGCTATTGGCAGAGGCGATGAAGGAAGTGGGAGGACTTCTTGTGCAAATCTCGACAGACTATGTTTTCGGCGGCGACCCGTATAACACTCCTTGCAGGGAAGACCAAAAAGGAACGCCGACGGGTGTCTACGGCAAGACAAAGCTCGATGGCGAGAAGAACATAGAGACCGTAGACTGTGATTACGTCATCATAAGGACGGCATGGCTCTATTCCGAGTTTGGCAGAAACTTCGTCAAGACAATGCTGAACCTGACAGGGACTAAGCCAAAGCTGAATGTTGTTTTCGACCAGGCAGGAACGCCTACATACGCATACGACCTTGCGGTTGTAATAAAGACTGTGCTTGCAGATTATGAAAAGGAAAATCCTAAGGATGGATATTCAAAGCGTGGCATCTACCATTTCAGCAACGAGGGTGTTTGCTCTTGGTTTGACTTTACGAAGAAGATAGCCGAACTTGCAGGGAACACGACCTGCGACATAGAGCCTTGCCACAGCGATGAATTCCCCAGCCCGGTGAAACGTCCCGCCTATTCGGTATTGGACAAGACGAAAATAAAGGAGACATTCGGGTTGAAGATACCTTATTGGACGGATTCGCTAAAGGTCTGCATGAAGAACATGAATGTCTTAAAATGATAACGACAACAAAACATAAACGACATGGAATACAAGAGAAACATCATCATAACGGGCGGCGCGGGCTTTATCGGAAGCCACGTGGTACGCCTTTTTGTGAACAAATACCCCGGATACCGCATCATCAACCTTGACAAACTGACGTATGCCGGTAATCTTGCCAACCTGAAGGATGTGGAGGACAAGGAGAATTACATCTTTGTAAAGGCAGACATCTGTGACTACGGGACGGTGAAGGAATTGATGGAGAAGTACAACGTTGACGGAATAATACACCTTGCGGCAGAGAGCCACGTTGACCGAAGCATAAAAGACCCGTTCACCTTCGCCCATACAAACGTAATAGGAACTTTGACGCTGCTCCAAGCCGCAAAGGAATATTGGGAGAGCCTACCCGAAGGATATGAGGGGAAACGCTTTTACCATATCTCTACGGATGAAGTTTACGGAGCATTAGAGCTGACCAATCCGGAGGGAATTGAATCTCCGTTCACTACAAAAGCAAGTTCGGAGCACCACCATGCCTATGGAACCGAGTTCTTTACCGAGGAAACGAAGTATAATCCGCATTCTCCTTATTCGGCTTCAAAGGCAAGTTCAGACCATTTTGTACGTGCTTTCCACGACACCTACGGAATGCCGACCATCGTAACCAACTGTTCCAACAACTACGGACCTTACCAGTTCCCTGAAAAGCTGATACCCTTGTTCATCAACAACATCCGCCACAGGAAGCCGCTGCCCGTCTACGGAAAGGGCGAAAACGTGCGTGACTGGCTGTACGTAGAGGACCATGCAAGGGCGATTGACCTCATCTTCCATAAAGGCAAGATAGCCGACACATACAACATCGGCGGCTTCAACGAGTGGAAGAACATCGACATAATCAAGGTTGTCATCAAGACCGTTGACCGTCTGTTGGGGAGAAAAGAAGGCGAGGACATGGACTTGATAACCTACGTCACAGACCGCAAGGGTCACGATATGCGTTACGCCATTGACTCACGCAAACTGCAACGCGAACTTGGCTGGGAACCGAGCCTGCAGTTCGAGGAAGGTATCGAAAAGACTGTCCGCTGGTATCTGGATAATCAGGCATGGATGGACAACGTGACGAGCGGTGACTACCAGAAGTATTACGAGGAAATGTATAAGGAACGGTAAACGTCTTTTTTTGCTAACTCAAGGGCAATGCCGTCCCTTTTGTCCCATATTATACTTAACGGCTGTTTTTGGCTATGGTAAACATAGCTGGCATACGATGTACCATGGAACGTTGTTGCTGGGAGCGCGAGGGTTATTTACAGGCAAAAGTTTACCGCATAGAGCGGCTTGTTTTCCATCCATCCTTGGTCCTTGTAAGGCAACATCGACAGGCGCATTCCTTTCAACTGGGGATGTTTGTCAATATAGGTACGTAGTGATTTCGAACGGACATTTACCTCTGCTTTCACTTCGATAGGGATGACCTTTTCATCCTTTTGGATGATAAAGTCTATTTTTACTCGCGAGTCATTCGCACTGTAATAATAGGCAGGGATGCCCTTGGACACCATCTGGGTAAGCGTAAATAGCTCGGTGAATGCGCCTTTGTACTCACTGAAACAGCTTTCGCCGACCAGAATGGTCTCTGGGGGCGTGTCTACCATCGCGCCCATCAAGCCGACATCGAGGGTGAACAACTTGAAAGCGGAAAAGTCCTCGTAAAACTTCAGCGGAAGCGACGGTGTGGTGACGCGGTTGACACGGTAGACCAGCCCTGCGTCGATGAGCCACTGTATGGCCAGCTCGAACTCGGAAGCCCGGGCACCCTTCTTGATGGCACCATAGATAAATTTCTTGTTGTCCTTGGCTAGTTGTGAGGGAATGGTGTCCCACACCTGGTTGATGCGCGGCACTTGACTTGAAGGGGCATGCTTGGAGAAGTCGCGGCGGTAGCCGAACAATATTTGCTTTTGAAGGTTTCTCACCTCACTGATGTCATGACTCCTGGTGTACTCGCTTACCACCGCCGGCATACCACCCGTGAAGTAATATTGACGTAGACAATCGGTTAACTTGCCGGCAAAAGTGTCTATCACGTTAAAATCCCGTGTACGCAATATGTCTGCCAATTGTTTCTCACCAATGGCCATTAAGAACTCGTCGAACGTCATGGGGAACATCTTGATCACGTCTACCTTACCCACAGGAAAGGAGGTGTCGCCATGCAACGATATGCCCAACAATGACCCTGCCACGGCAACATGATACTCGGGGGCGTTCTCGCAAAAATATTTCAAGGAGTTTAACGCCAAGGGATTTTCTTGTATCTCGTCGAGGATAATCAGCGTTTCGCCAGGCTTGATGCTGACATGGGTAACGGCAGACAAGGACAAGATGATGCGGCGGATGTCATAGTCCCGCGAAAATATCTTCGTAACCACATCGTTGTTGTCGCAGTTGACGTATGCAATGTTTTTGTATTGCGTCCTGCCAAATTCTTTCAAGATATATGTCTTTCCCACTTGCCGCGCACCATTGAGGATAAGTGGCTTACGGTTGGTTTTATTCTGCCAATCAATGAGCTGAGCTAATATATTACGTTCCATATCGCATTTATTTGCACGAATAACTGGCACAAAGTTACATTTTTTTGCATGAATAAACAAGTGTTCCCTACATTTTTCTGCACGAATAGGAACTGTGGTTGTGCTATCCGAAGGCAAGGAAGCTGGGCATGACCGCACGCCGAACCGTAAGGGATTCACAGACTTATTTGACACGCTCATCACTTCGGACAGCATCGCGGACTTTATCAGGCAGGGATGGTTGTCCGCTTTCGACTATGTGTCTATAAGGTCGGGCAGTTACGATCAAAGGCTCATAGACGGCCTGTCGAAACGTGGTGCCGACGGCGATTATCAGGTCAAGGAAATGGATGCTGTGCTGAACCGCAGACCGAGCATAGAAAGGCTATATGAAAGCGTGCTGCTGTATGCCGACGGAAAGAAAGGCATCGTGTATGCGATAAACATCAGCCACGCACGGAACATTGCTGAATATTACAAGGAACATGGGATGAATGCCGTCGCCATATCCAGATGGCAAGGCCGACACTCTCTCTTGCCAAATACCTGCAGCAAGTAGGACGCGGACTTAGGAAAGTGGATGGCAAGGAAACGTGTGTGCTGATTGACAACGTGGGACTATACCACATATTCGGGTTGCCGACCGCTTATCGGGACTGGCAAGCGATGTTCGAAGGGTGTATGGCAGGAAAAGGCTATGCCAACCATATTGGCTTGGCAGTCCGTGACAGTTCTATATCCATTCCTACAGTCGCGGACAACGGGCTTGAACTTATAGTGTCGCACGACAACCTTATGACGTATCTTAACAAAGAATTGTCCCGTCCAAACAATACGGCTTGCCTGAAAGTCTGTAAGGACGTGGCGAGTGGACTGTACGGACTGAGTCGCGGAAATATGATTACCTGCAAACCGCAGTTTGTGAGGGTGTTTGATATTCAAGAAGACTTTGCCATCGTAAGGCTGGTGAACTTGAGCATGGCCGTGGTAGACGATAGCGGAAAAGTGAAGCACAGCCTTGCCGGTTACAAAAGCGTAAGGATTCAGGAAAACCATATTATCGCTGTTACAGACAAGAGGAACAATGAAATGTACATCGACCTATACAGCGGACACTTGTACACGGGGAAACCTAAAGTTGTTAGGTTGGGAGACGTGCAGCTGTTGGAGGTGGACGGCATCTATTACAGCCGCACACGGGAACTGTACAAAAGCAGGAGGAGTACAAGTGGAACAAACATCCTCACCTGCGGGCATTATGTGCGCATCGTAGATTATTTTTCACCTCCCCGATGCAGGCAGGTCAACGAGGACGATGCCACGTGGGGGTATGATTGCGTGTGCCTGCTTGCCGGAGACCACGACACATATTATCATTATTGCGGGATGTTGACTGGTGGAGACATCGTAATTGTCGACAATGCCGGGAAGTATTACCTTGTGGAGAATGCAAGCAAGGCTAAGCGATACATAGCCTGCGAGCATCCCCAAACAGCGGAAGAGGACTTCGATGGTGTCATTCAACGGCTGAAGTCCGAAGCCATGAAACGCTTGACGGAACGAAAGATGGAAGAGCGGCAAAACGATGAACGGAAGCACAGGGCGCGGCTTGACGAGCTGAAAGCCGCCGTGCCGTTCAGGTCTGGTCTGAAATGGGGATTGCAGTTGGACGGGCGTGTTGTCGTACCGCCAATTTACAGAAACATCAAAAGCCCCGTGGGCTGTTATTGCGCCGTGGAGGGCAACCCCAACCAATGGGGCATCATCATGGTGGATGGGAAAGTGGTGATAGAAACGCGCTACACGGATGTGGAGATAAACGAAAACGGAACGGTCCGGCTGACAATAATACCAGGGAAAATCAAGACGGTGAATCTGAGAAAACAATAAGGTTGCATAATGCTTGCTTGGCTGTGTAGCGGTCAGACAAGAGAAATAAAAAGCCTTTGCATTTCTGTTTCAAACAGGAGGCAAAGGCTTTTCTTGCAGTAGGACAGATAGGTTTCCGCCACATCCGAATATTTATTGCGTGGACGTCTTATGCCAAGCTCCCTGCAATGCTTACACAATAAATACAAATCCTTATTTCAATAGCGGAAGCTGCTCCAGCATGTTCTTAATGCGGATGGCTGTGCGGGGCATAGGTTCGGCTACGGTCAGCCCGACAATATCCTTTTCCTGCCCGATATCGTTTATCACACGCACCACTTCTGCGATTTTCATTCCATCCGGGATCACACCGACCGCCGCGATGATTTCCGCCGGGTCGAGTACGTCCATATCAAAGTGAATGACAACCTTGGATGCTCCGCACGATTGCAACCATTGCCGAACCGCATCACTGTTCTCGCGTACATCTTCCGGTGTCAGGTGTTGGATGCCGTATTGCTTCTGCCGCTCCTTGATTTCGTCACGCTCCCAATCGCGCAATCCGACAAAAAGGATTTTGGAAGGGGCTATCTTCATCGGCAGTTCAGAAACAAGCTGCTTGTCGCCCAAGCCCATGCAGGCTGTTACCGCCATGGCGTGATAGCCCGCATAAACATCGCCGGGCAAGGTGATGTCCGGATGTGCGTCAATCCAGACCATTGCCACGTCATCCTTGTATTTGTCCGCAAGGTAGGTAAACGGAACGACGCTTGCCGAACATTCACCTCCCAATGTTACGATTTTATCGGGATGGGTTATCTTCAAAATATCCAAAGCTGCTCGGGTCTGCGCGATGAGCGCCTCTTTGTCCAAAACGCCGTCGGTTACTTTACGCTCTATCTTGTCGGTTGCCACAGGAACCGTGTAGGTTTCTTGCCCGTTGTCCGGCGCAAGGAAATTCAGCAACTGCGCTCCAAGGTAATATCCCCTCGAAGCCTGTTCCGGGTCTTTCACTTCCGTTATCCAGTGGGCGATGTCGCCACCTTGCCACTGCGGATAAACCAGTCGGATGGTTTTTGTACGTTGATTATCCATTGTTAATACATTATTTTGTGCCTTGGCAGGAAACGATGTCCCACACAACAAGGCGGTGAATAATAGCATTTGCTTTAGGAATCTGTGTCTGTCCATTTTTCCTTTTTGGGTGCGAAGATAGCATTCTATAAGCACGGACGCAAGTACGGGCAAATTATTCATATACGGATAAATTTGTCCCTATATCCGTTTCCAGTCATAAAATGTGTATTTTTGTCCTGCGAATTGACAACATCGAATGTATATGTATAAGAAGAAAATACCCTTAGACCTGGATTGCGGTGTGGCCATAGCCATGGAAGTCATGGGTGGCAAGTGGAAATCGTGCATCCTCTACGAACTGGAGAAAGGCTGCAAACGTCCCAGTGAACTGCACCGGCATTTTGAGGATACCAGCCCCCGTGTCATCAACCAACAGTTGAAAGAGCTGGAGATGCACGGCATGGTAGAGAAGACTATCTATCCCGAACTTCCGCCCCACGTGGAATATTCCATTACGGACGACGGACGGAGCCTTATGCCCATTATCCGGATGCAGGAACAATGGGGAAATGATTTCCGCCCGAAGATGGTGCGGATATTGGAAAAAACGGGAATGGCAGAATAGTTTTTATATACAATTGTAACACGAAAAAGTTATCTTTGTCCCGGATATAAACCAAGCAAACATGGAAACAGAAAAAATGAAAATGAAGGCCGGCAAGTTGTACGATGCCAACTATGACAAAGAACTGTTGGCGGAGCGTGCGGCATGTGCCGATCTGACTTACGAACTGAATCAGCTACGCCCCTCCAAAGCGGAAGAACGGGATGCGCTGGTAAGGCGCATATTGGGTAAAGTGAAGGGCAACTGCACAATTGTCTCTCCTTTCTTCTGCGATTACGGGTATCACATCGAAGTGGGTGAGAATTTCTTTGCCAACATGAACTGTGTCATCCTCGACGAAGCTCCGGTGAAGTTCGGCGACAATGTGTTCGTGGCTCCCAACTGCGGCTTTTATACGGCAGGGCATCCGCTGGATGCAGAACGCAGGAACCAGGGACTGGAATATGCACGCCCCATCACGGTAGGCGATGACGTATGGATAGGAGCCGGTGTCAGTGTGCTGCCGGGCGTGACGATAGGTCAAGGTGCGGTTATCGGTGCGGGCAGCGTGGTGAACCGGGATATTCCGCCACGGGTACTGGCCGCGGGAAATCCCTGCCGGGTGATTCGTGAGATTACAGAAGAAGAGGACTGCACCGTGACACCCAGGTAAGACGCGATGTACTTCATGGGGATTTGCTGGATGACCTCCGGATATTCGTCCAAAAGCGTCAGGTAGCGTTCGAAAGCATTCTTTTTCCATAAGTCCATGAGCCAGTTCTCGTAGAGCAGGATGAAGTTCTCCAGCATCCTGCGCCCTAAATTTGCCATGGCAATGGAGGAGTTGAAATGCCTGTGTAGTTCTTCTTTGGAAAGGCAAATGGCCTCGCTCTCCGTCATGGACTCGAACGACAGGCGCGAAGGCTCGTCGGAAATATAGCCCCAGACGGAAAACACCAGTTCGCCCGGTGTGGCAAACCAGGCAGTAGCTTCCTCTCCGTTCTTGAAGTGGTAAGCCCTCCAGATGCCTTTGGTGATGATGTACACGTTGCTGTCGACCTCATCCTTGTGGACGACAATTTCATTTGTCTTGAAACCCAGAAACAAGGTCTCTTTCACCCGGTTCAGATGACCGGCTCCGTAGTTGAACGAGAGGATAGGCACTATGCCGTCCGACAGTCCCACGAACATCTGGACTCCCAAATTCAATATATAATTGATGGCCGTAAATGCAGCTACTCCCACTTCTCCCCAGTTCTTCATCATCACCCAGTTGAAGAGGAATACCGTAATGCCGGCTGACAAAGGTAGTAAGTAGATGTTGAGAATTAGTTTATATAATGTGGTCGGCTCAGAAACGCAGATTAACGCAGATTTTCGCGGATTCTTTTAATTTACTATTTTTCGATTTACGAAGTACGATTTAAAGCTCAAATAGTAGATAGTAAATTGTCAAATCGTAAATTACAATAATCTGCGCTAATCCGTGAAAATCTGTGTTTCTGGTAATATCATTTAATTTTGCACACTTACTTAAAAAGAATAAATGGATATTCAATGACAGCCAATACGCCCCTCCTGAAAAATAAATATATACTGCATTCTTTATGTGGTCAGATTGGCAAATAGCTATAAGTTAGGCGGCATTTTATTTGAGCATTCCGGTTTTTACCTGTATCTTTGTCATCGCTAAAATCAAGCTTTATGGAAAACTTCAGTGAATTAATCAAGAGACGGCGCAGCATGCGTAAATTTACCGGCGAAGAATTGACTCAGGATGAAGTGGTATCATTGCTGAAAGCAGCATTGATGTCACCCACATCGAAACGGAGCAACAGTTGGCAATTTGTGGTCGTGGACGACAAGTCTACGCTGGAATTGCTGTCGAAGTGCAAAGAAGCGGGGGCTTCGTTCCTGAAGGATGCCGCAGTGGGCATCGTGGTGCTTGGCGACCCGTTGGCAAGCGATGTGTGGATAGAAGATGCATCGGTAGCTTCCATCATGATTCAGCTTCAGGCAGAAGACCTGGGGCTGGGCAGTTGCTGGATTCAGGTACGCGAAAGATATACAGCTACAGGTATGTCGGCCGATGAGTTTGTGCACGGGGTGTTGGATATCCCTTTGCAGCTTCAGGTACTTTCCATTATTGCGGTTGGGCATAAAGGCATGGAGCGGAAACCTTTCGATGAAGACAAGCTGCAATGGGAAAAGATACACCTTAATAAATATGGTGAACGATGACTGCAAAGGCTTCGAATCATAAAGACACGTATCGTGCTACGGCAGTGTTCTTGGGAATAATGGGACTTCTTTATTTGCTCGACCGTCTGATTGGTTTCGCTGCCCATGGTTTGCCTTGGGTGATGCAGAAAGATACGATGTTGCTCTATGCGGCGGTTATCTTTTTATGGTTTAAGGCGGACAAGTCGGTAGGAATTGTCCTGGCAGGTATCTGGTTGATACAGAACATCGGACTGGTAGTTTCTTTGTTAGGACAGATGTCGGGCTATCTGCTTCCTGTAGCATTGCTCCTGATAGGTATCTTGTTGTATTGGCTTTCATCCCGATAAATGAAGAATGAGAAAATGATGAATAAAGAATTGATAGACGGACAGCCTGTGTCCTTGAAAAAGGTCGTATTGGTGGGTGCCGGAAATGTGGCTACCCATCTGGGACCGGCATTGTGCGATGCCGGTTATGAGGTTGTACAAGTGTTCAGCCGTACCGAAGCCTCGGCTTCGGCATTGGCCGGTAAGTTGCACTGTCCCTATACGACAAGGCTTGACATGGTGAATCCGGAAGCTGACATGTATATTGTATCTGTCAAGGACTCGGCTTTGGAAAAAGTGATACCTCCTTTGGTAAGTCGTCATCCGGATGCTTTTTTTGTACATACGGCTGGAAGTATGCCGATGAATGTATGGAAAGGGCTGGCGTGGCATTATGGAGTGCTTTATCCGATGCAGACATTCAGCAAGGGTAGGGGGGTAGACTTTTCAACGGTGCCTTTTTTTGTCGAAGGGTCGGGAAAGGAAGAAATGGAAACCTTGAAAATATTGGCAGGGCAGTTGGGAGGAAAGGCATACGAGGCTACGTCCGAGCAACGCCGCTATTTACATGTTGCTGCAGTGTTTGCTTGCAATTTTGCCAATCACATGTATGCTGTGGCAGAGCATTTGTTGGCATTACACGGATTGCCTTTCGGGGCGATGTTGCCTTTGATAGACGAAACGGCACGCAAAGTACACGAGCTTTCTCCCTTGGAGGCACAGACCGGACCGGCAAGGCGGTATGACGAAAATGTAATCAACCGTCATCTGAGTATGCTTGCTGATGAACCTGAACTTGCCGAGCTATACGAGTTGATAAGCAAGAACATTCATAAGTTTTTAAGTTCTTGAGTTTATGAACTTTTTAGTTTTTGCATAAGAATAATTGAACTAATGAACTTACAGACTCACAAACTAAAAAAACACAAACTCAGATATGATTAATTATGATTTGACAAAAATACGGGCACTGGTATTTGATGTGGACGGAGTGTTGAGTGCCGAAACCATTCCGATGAGCATGGAAGGTGAGCCGATGCGGACGGTGAACATCAAGGACGGATATGCTTTGCAGCTTGCCGTGAAATGTGGGTTGCATGTGGCAATAATTACAGGAGGCCGTTCGGAAGCGATACGGAAACGCTACGAAGGGCTGGGGGTGAAAGATATCTATATGGGTGCGTCGGTAAAAACCAACGAATATGCCGATCTGTTGGCAAAATATGAGTTGATGCCGGAGGAAGTATTGTATATGGGTGATGACATTCCCGACTATGATGTGTTGCGTATGGTGGGTTTGCCTTGTTGTCCTGCCGATGCCGCCCCCGAAATCAAGGCGATATGCAAGTATATTTCCCATCGCAAAGGAGGATACGGATGCGGAAGGGATGTGGTAGAACAGGTATTGCGTGCACAGGGCAAATGGATGTCGCACGCGGATGCTTTCGGATGGTAAATGCATGAATATTAAAAATAGAAGAGTGATATGATATTGGAGAATTTACAGAAATACAAAGTGAAGCTTGCTTCCAATTCACCCCGGCGCAGGGAATTGCTTTCAGGCTTGGGCATCGATTATGAAGTGAAGGTGTTGCCAGGCATTAACGAAACATATCCTGAATCGTTGAGAAGTGAAGAAATACCGGTATATATTGCACGTGAGAAAGCCGATGCTTACCGTAAGGATATGGATGCGGACGAATTGATTATCACGGCAGATACCATAGTGTATGTTGATGGTGAAGTGTTGGGAAAGCCGGAAGATGAAGCAGATGCTTGTCGGATGTTGAAGAAGTTGTCGGGACGGACTCATCAGGTTATTACAGGAGTATGCCTGACTACGGCAGAGTTTCAGAAGACATTTGCATCAGTGACAGAAGTGACTTTTGCTTCGTTGAGCGAGGAGGAGATACATTATTATGTTTCCCGTTATCGCCCTTTCGATAAGGCAGGTGCATACGGTGTGCAGGAATGGATAGGTTATGTTGCTGTGGCCAGCATTCAAGGGTCATTTTATAATGTAATGGGGTTACCAGTGCAACGCTTGTATCAGGAATTGAGCAGTCTGTAAGGTATGTGCAATCATAAAAATGAATGTCCGCATTCTGACCGATTACCCTACATGGGTTGCTTGCGGAATTCATTCAAAGCTCAAGTAGGCCTTTTGATGAACATAAGTGAGTTGGCTGTTTCACATAAGTAACCCAGGCGTTTCACATAAGTAAGTCAGCCTTATCACTTATGTTCGTTTTTTCTCAGAAGCTGTTTTGAATTTATCGTGCGATGATTTGGGATGAGTTTTTGAGACATTTTCGCTTCTGTGATGAGGAAGATAGCGGGCTATCTGACGAAGAACAGGAGCGAAAAAGACCAAAAAATCGCCCAAAGCACACACGAAAACGTATACATCAAGCCAAGAAAAACTTTTTGGAGAAATTCAAAACAGCTTCTCAGTGTTGTCCGTAAATTCCTTATACTCTAGGAGACAGATTTCCTGTCTTTAGTCACCCCGGTAATAGTATAGTAAAGCGTGACGGGCGATGAAATCCAGATTCTTTTGTACCAGGTCTGTGTTTTTCCCTTCTGGAAGTGATGCATCGGGAAGTAAGCCGTTGCGGATGCAGTAGGTGAGCAGGTCGGGAGGGCAGAGGCTTTCTTCTGTCAGCAACCGGAAAGCGTTGGCTTGCGCCAGGCTATGGTCATACATCGGATTGTTTTTGTCGGCTATGTATTCGCAGATGTCTTTTGCCAGAAGGATTCCTTTGGCGGGATTCGTCATCAGAATGAAATTGCGGTGTGCTTTCATTTGCGGCAAAGTGTGGTTGTCGTCATCTTGCCAGTGTAATGTATCGACCAGGAAGCGTCGAAGTTCACCGTATCCGTTCAGGTAAACAATGGAAGTTCCGTCGGTTCCTTCGGTGAAGTCCCGGTAGATTTTCTCATTAGCCGCGGCTATGTGTGGAGGTAATACAGGTTCTTCTGTGAACAATCCTTTTATTGCTTTCCAGTCGGTGTTGTCCGAAAGTATGCTTATCCATTCGTGGAGAAACAGTGCCAAGGGACCTGTTGGCATGATGAACCGGTCGTTAGGTGCTACGTGGTTGATATAAGGATACATTGAAGGTTCGGTCAGGTACGTGTGCCCGAAAAGCCAGGTCAATTTGCGGTCGGCATCGGTTTCACTATCGAAAGAAGCAAAATAATTTTTCAGTACAGGATTTTCAGGTGCTTCTTCGTATGCTTTGTCCAGGATGGAGTAAAAGCTTTGTGCCAGGTTGGTGATACGGGTATCTTCGGGATTAAGGTAGCTGGAAGTTATTCCGGCCTTCTGCCAGGTGTTCCAAATCAGGAAACGCAAATCTTCCTCGTTGATTTCATCGGGATAATAGGAAGCATCGATAGTATAAAATGGAAGCATGGTACCGTATAGTCTTTGGTGCTCGCCGGTAAAGCTTTGCCAGAGTTGCAGGCCGGATATTTGATCTTCAAGATATGCCGAAGCATAGAGCGCCAGCTTTTTGCGGAGAGCTTCGGGCAGTCCTGTCGTAGTGCATGCATGGAACAGGCGGTTGGCAAGTTCCACGAAATAAATGTCGGAAGGCTGTAGGGTTGTATAAGGATGAATTTGCAGCCAGTCGTTTGCGTAAATGTTTTTTTGCTTCATGAGAGTGCTATGTTTTAGTGTTTGGCAAAGAGGGTAATAAGTAAGGAGGTTCCGGCAAGGCAGACACCGGTCAGGGTGACGCCTGTCCATCCGGCATGGTGCCAAAAGGTTCCGGCGAGAAAAGTCCCAAAAGCACCTCCGATGAAATAAGTAGTCATGAAAATAGTGTTGACACGGTTTGCGGCACGTGGAGCCAGCGAAAGGGCACAGGTCTGATTGCTGATTTGTATGCATTGCATGCCAATGTCTATCAGGATGATGCCGGCAATGATGCCTGCGTAACTATTCTGGAAAAGGTAGAGGAGACACCACGATGCGATCATAATGCCACAACCGATGAAATTGAAACGCCTTACTCCGTAGCGGTGTACATATCTCCCGACGAAAGATGCCGTCAAGGCTCCTGCCATGCCGCATAGTCCCAGCATTCCAATGATGTTGTTTCCTGCATAAAAGGGAGCTTGGCTCATCTTGAATGCAAGACAAGCCCACAAGGTAAGAAAACACCCGAAACAAAGTCCGGCACGGAAAGATACCAGGCGGAGTGTGGCATTCTGCCGGATGAGTGTAAAGACCGATTTCATCAATCCCCAATAGCTTCCTTTAAAATTGGAAGGCATGTCGGGTAATGTGCGTATGATGATGAAAATGCAAGCCAGCATCATGCCTGCCGCAATGTAGAAAATGGTCCGCCATCCCCAGTATTCGCCTACAATGCCACTTATCACGCGTGACCCTAGTATACCGGTCAGCAGTCCGCTGATGAGTAGTCCTACATTTTGGGCTTTCTTTTCGGGGCGTGAAAACTGGGCAGCTATTGGGATGAAGATTTGAGGCATGACCGAACAGATACCCGTGATGAGCGAGGCAAGCAAAATAAAATGGATGTTTGTCGCTACCGCTATGCCGAACAGTGATGCTGAAAGCAGCAGAAAATTGACAACGATAATGTTTCGCCGGTTATAGAGGTCGCCAAGTGGAATGATGAACAGCAGTCCTGCTGCATAACCTATCTGGGTGGTCATGGGAATGAGATTGGCGGTAAATTCAGAAATATCCAACTCATCGCTGATACGATTCAACAATGGTTGGTTGTAATAAAGGTTGGCTACCGAGATGCCCGCAATGATGGCTAGTGTCCACAGCAGTGAGGCGGGTAAGCCTTTGTTCTCTTCCAATGTTTGTTTCATGTCAAGGAAATCATTTTTCGTTAAGTGGCGCAAAGTTAAGAAACTATTTTGAGATAGACCGCTATCTTCCTCGTAGTAGAGACGTAAAATTTTGCGTCTTTGCAAGAAATCATCCCTGATTCATGATAAGAAGCTGTTTTGAATTTCTCCAAAAAGTTTTTCTTGGCTTGATGTAT
>OIWN01000232.1_pt1 | contig 53250 bp, 41 predicted proteins | sample 1587591 | NCBI WGS metagenome assembly OIWN01 (sample SAMEA3888901, study PRJEB22519) | human gut metagenome | biome: human gut; feature: human-associated habitat; material: faeces | place: Denmark | collected 2010 | reverse complement strand
CCCGCCAGTTCGTGAAAACGAAGCCGGGCAGGTATTGCCGCACCAGTTCCCCGTTCCGCCAGAAGGCCGTGACGCGCCCGTAATGTTCCGCCGTGTGCCAGCCCAGCCAGTCCGGTTTGAACCGGGGCATGGCGGCGCACACGTCGAGGCGCAGCAGGTCCTTCCCCACGGAAGCCTGTCCGGCCATGCGTTCTTCCATATAGTCCAGCAGGAGCCGCGCCGTATCGATGCCCGTATGGCCCAGGCCGAAATAGCCCTTTTCCTTATACCATTCCGTCAAATCCCGGTAAAACGCGAAGGAGTCGTCCTCCCCGGAACCGAAGAGCCAGCCGCCTTCCCGCTCCAGATACCGCAGCGTGAACGGGAACCGTCCCGAATTGGCCGTCAGGTCGAACACTTCGTCCACGATTTTCAGGAACCGCAGTTCCGCATACCCGATATACCTGGTGGAAAGGATTTCGTAGGGTTCGTGGTCCATGAAGACCAGGCCGTCCTGCTCCTTCCGCCCTTCCATGACCGTCCCCGGCAGCACTTTCAGGAAGCCGAGCTGCAGCGCCTGCGGGTGCAGGGCGTGCACTTCATTGAAAGAGCGGGCGAAACTGTCCAGTCCCTCCAGGGGCAGGCCGGCAATGAGGTCCATGTGGATATGCATGTTCCCTGCCGCCAGCAGCTCCGCCACATTGTCCCGCAGCTTCCGCCAGTTGTCTTTGCGGCCGATGGCTTCCAGTACATCGGGATTCGTGCTCTGCACGCCGATTTCCAGCTGGAAGCGGCCCGGCGGCACCGTTTTGAGGAAATCCACGACGCGGCGGCTCAGCAGGTCGCCCTTGATTTCAAAATGGAAGGTCGTATCCGTCCGCGCTGCCGCCAGGTGTTCCCAGATCGGCATAAAATGGGACTCGTCCAGGTTGTACGTGCGGTCCACGAATTTCACGAGGGGTACGCCGGCGGCCATCATGCGGTCCAGGTCGCGCAGAACCAGCGGCACGCTGCGATAGCGGACCGTGCGGGAAATGCCGGACAGGCAGTAGGCGCAGTGGAACGGGCAGCCGCGGCTGCTTTCATAATAGACGATCTTGTGCTGCCCCACGACATCGTCCAGATCAGGATACGGGAAGGGCAGCGCGTCCAGGTCCTCCACGACGACCGGCGCGGCCGGGGCGGCGACGGAGCCGTCCTGCCGCCGGTACGCGAAACCGGCCGGTGCCTCGAAGGCCTGCACCACGCCCGCGCGGCTGAGGCCGGGCTGTCTCGTCCGGAAATGCTCCAAATCCGCCAGAAAGACCGGAACCGCTTCGTCCCCTTCCCCGCAGACCACGTAATCCAGGGCCGGGCAGGCCGCCAGCGTCTGCGCCGGATGAAACAGGACTTCGGGCCCGCCGGCGAAGACGAAGCACTCCGGCAGGACCTTGCGCACGAGCTCCGCCAGCTCCAGTACATACGAGCGGTTCCAGATATGCACTTCGAACCCTATGGCGTCCGGCTCCGCCTCGGTCAGGCACGCCAGCACCGACAGGACCGGCTCGTTGACCGACACTTCGGCCAGGACCGTGTCCAGCCCGTGCTGCCGGCAGTTCTCCTGAATGTACCGGACCCCCAGGGCCGTGTGGATGTATTTGCTGTTCGTTCCGACAAAGACCGTCTTCATAGCGCTGACCTCCCGCTGGGTTTTCCTTACTATTGTACACCAAAGACGCCTCCATTGACAGGGTGTGCCTTCGTGCCGTAAACTGGTAACGTGCGGCCGCCGGGCCGCACCGTCAGAAACCAGACAGCCTGTCTGTTGCATAAAAGGAGACCACTATGAACACACCGGAACACGGAAGCAAAACGGACCGGAAGGACATTCCGGCCGCTTACAAATGGAAAATCGAAGACATCTACGCCACCCCCGCCGACTGGGAAAAGGCCAGCGGCGTGCTGCGCGAACTGATCCAGGACATGGAGGCTCTGCAGGGCTCCCTGTCCTCGCGGGACACCCTGCTCAAGGCCCTGCGCCTGAAGGACCACATGTCGCGGGAAATTGAAAAAATTTACGCCTACGCCCGCCTGCAGCAGGATGCGGACAACGGCAACGCCGCCGTCCAGGCCCTCGCCGGCAAGGCGGAAAGCCTGCTGGCCGCCTACGGCCATGCCGTCTCCTTCGTGGATTCGGAAATCCTGGCCCTGAAACCGGAAGAACGGCAGGCCCTCATCCAGGACCCGGCCTTTTCCGACTATGACTTCTATTTAAAGGACCTGGAACGCCAGTCCGCCCATATCCTCCCCTCGGAGGAAGAAGCCCTGCTGGCCCAGAGTCAGCTCGCCACGACGGCCGGGAGCAGCGCCTTCCGCGCCCTCGTCAGCGCCGACATGACCTTCCCCGACATTAAGGACGGCAAAGGCAATCCCGCCACGGTCAGCGAAGGCAGCTACATGCTGAACATGTCCGACCCGGACCGCGTCCTGCGGGAAAACTCCTTCCGCGCCCTCATGGGCACCTACGGGAAATTCCACAACACCCTGGCCGCCACGCTGACCGGCACGTGCCGCAGCAGTTACTTCTACGCCCGGGTGCGCCATTACAAGGACACCATGGAAGCCAGCCTGGCCGAAGAAAACATCCCGGCGTCCCTCTACCGGAACCTCATCGACACCATCCACCGGAACCTGGAACCCCTGCACGAATACATCCGTCTGAAAAAAGACGTGCTCGGCTATGACGAGCTGCATTTCTACGACCTTTACGTACCCCTGTCCCAGGCCGGCGGCGAAACCTTCGCCTGCGACTACGAAACGGCCTGCGCCAAAGTCCTCGAAGCTTTGCAGCCCCTGGGCAAAGACTACATCGCAACCCTCAAAAAGGGCATGCGCGAAGGCTGGATCGACATTTACGAAAACAAGGGCAAACGGAGCGGCGCCTACTCCTGGGGCATCTACGACGTGCACCCCTACGTGCTGCTCAACTTCCAGCCCCGCTACTCGAGCATCAGCACCATCGCCCACGAACTGGGCCACTCCCTGCACAGCTGGTTCTCGTCCCGCACGCAGCCCTACGCGAAATCCGACTACACCATCTTCTGCGCCGAAGTCGCCTCCACGACGAACGAGAACCTGCTCCTGGAACACACGCTGCAGGACGCCACGAAGGAACAGAAGATCTACCTGCTGAACCAGTTCCTCGAAGCCGTGCGCACGACCGTCTACCGCCAGGTGCAGTTTGCCGAGTTCGAGCAGTACATCCACGACAAAATCACCGCCGGCGGGACGCTGCAGGCCGAAGACCTGGAAAACTACTGGCGCGAAAGCAACCGCACCTATTACGGGCCGGACCTGTTCATCGACCCCGAACTGGGCAGCGAATGGAGCCGCATCCCCCACTTCTACACGCCCTTCTACGTTTATAAGTACGCGACGGGGTATGCCGCCGCCACGGCCTTCAGCCAGGCCATCCTCGACGAAGCGGCGGCCCACCGCGGAGACGGCCGCGACCTGACGCAGGAAAAAGATTCCGCCGTCGCCCGGTACCTGGAATTCCTCCATTCCGGCGGCAGCGACTACTCCCTCAACCTGCTCCGCCGCGCCGGCGTCGACCTGACCACGCCCGCCCCCGTCCAGATCACCCTGGACAAGTTCGCCGCCAAGCTGGCCGAACTGAAAGCCCTGCTGGGCCGGTGATGTAACGGCCTGTCAGGCCGCAAACCAAAAGTTATACAGTCATAACAAGAAGGCGCCTGCCGTACGTACGGCAGACGCCCTTTTTGTTTTATCAGGAAGTCTTTTTCGATTTTTCCCGGACGGGTTTCTTCGCCGGGGCGGCAGGAGCCGCGCTCTTTTTCGTCACGGCCGGCGCCGCCTTCTGTTCTGTCACGGCAGTTTCCGGGTTCTGTTCCCTTCCGGCCGGCGCTGCCTTCTTATCCGGTGCAGCGGCTGCCGGTTCCTTTTTCGTCACGACGGGAGCCGGCTGTTCCCGCACGATGCGGGAATACAGGACGAGGCCGTCCTTTTCCGCCTCCTTCTGCCACTCCGTGCCGCCGAGCACGCCGGCATAGCGGTCGAAGACGGTCTGTGGCAGCACAATGTACTTCGACCCCTCATCGGCCCGGAAGGAAGCCACGGACTGGGCATCCGCCGGGTTCAGGACCAGGCCGGGATTGCCGCTGTAAAAAGCCAGGGCCGGACGGTGTTCCGGCAGCATGTACAGCGTAACCGCCTGCCCCGCCGAACGCGTGCGGAACTCTTCCGCCACGGAGCGCTCCGTGAAGGTACCCGGCACGACGGGCAGGAAGAAGGAATAGACGACGACCATGGTCAAAATGGCCGCTGCCGCATGGAGCCACTCTCCCAGGGCGGCGTCCTTGTACAGGAGCAGCGCGATGGCGATGGCGATGCCGAACAAGACCGTGATGCCGGCCATCACGAAGGAACCGAAGGTCAGCTGCGGAAGCGGGCGCAGCACCCAGACCCAGGCCACGGCGGCCACGGCAAACGTAAGGATGCTCAGCACGGCCCAGCCCGCGTGGTTGCGGCCGTTTTCCTTGCGCATCCGGTCCAGGTTCCAGCCGATCATGACCGCCAGCGGCGGGAAGGTCAGGACGATGGACGTGGCGAACTGCCGGCTGCAGATCGTGAAGAGCAGGAATGTGATGAACCACCAGATCTGGTAAAACAGGAGGATTTCCAGATCCGACGTGCGGCTTTCGCAGATGGAGTCCTTCAGGGATTTGAGCATAAGGCCCGTCCAGGGGAACATGCCTGCCAGCAGCACCGGCACATAGAACCAGAGCGGATTGCCGGAATCCGGCGCCGCCAGGGAGACGAGGCCGAAATCACGGAACTGGAAGAATTCCGTCAAAAAGGGCATGCCCTGCAGGTAGAATTTGGTGCCGACCCAGGGGGCGCACAGCACGAGGAACAGGACGATGCCCCGCAGCAGGTGCATGCGGCCCAGCACATAAATCTGCCCCGTCAGAATCAGGTAAGCCAATATGATGAGGACGGGAAAAACCAGGGCCCAGGGTCCGTCGGTGAGCACGCACAGGGCAAGGAACACGTACATGGCCCAGTAATGCCGCCGGATGAAGCAGAGCAGCGCCAGGGACACGAAAAACAGCAAACCGCTGAACGGAACGGCCGTCTTCACCAGGAAAAAGGTCAGCATCGCCGTCCCGAAGGCCATGCCGGCCCAGAACCCGGACCGTTCGTTGAACGTGTGGGTCGTCGTGATGTAGACGGCCATGGTGAGCAAAATCGCCCCGAGGGCAGCCGGCAGGCGCACGGCGAATTCCGTGGCGCCGAACACGTCGATGCTCAGGGCGCTCAAAATATACGACAGGGGCGCGAGCCCCAGGGCGAACTTGTCAAAGAGCCGCGGGGACAGGAAATTGCCCGCTTCCGCCATCTCCCTCGCCACCTCCCCGAAAGCGGCTTCATAAGGGCTGCGCAGAGGCAGGCTGCCAATGCCGAAAAACATGGTGATGCCGGTCAGGACCAGCAGCACGAAAAAGACATTGCGTGTGACGCTCTTCATAAAAAACTCCTTCAGGAAACTCCTCCGTCCTTGCCGTGCGGCAGGGGTTCTTCCTCATCCGTCCTGTTCAGCTTATGCAGGGACTGGTTTTCCACGGCCTTGTTCTTCAGGGCCTGCTGCTTCATGTGCTGTTCGGCGATGGAAAGGACATTGGAACCGAACGCGCGCAGGGTGATCACAGCGCCCAGCATGAACGGGATATATTCCGCCGTGAAGCGCCACAGGACGGCCAGGATGCCGACCGTGCCGCTGGGCACGACGTTCTGGAACAGGACGACGAACCCGGCTTCCGCCACGCCGCTGCCGCCGGGCGTCGGCGTGAAATACAGGACCAGGTTCAGCAGATACAGACGGCCCATGGTCAGGATCCAGTCGAAGTGGAACTTCAGGGCCGTGAAATAGCAGGGTACGGTCATATAGATGAAGGTCAGGCTCAGGCCCGATTCGACAAAGGCGCGGAACACCATGAGCGGCTGTTTGCCCATAATGTAGACGGCATGCCGGAAATCGTGATAGGCCCGGAAGGCCTGACGGCGCCGTTCGTGGCTGATATGGCGCGAAGCGCTGTAAATGGCGCGTTCCGGATAATCCGTGTGCATGAGCAGCACTGCCGCAAAGGGCAGCGCCAGGAACAGGACACAGAAGAACGTGATGATCGGCATGGGGATCCACATGGTGATGCCCTTGTCGATGCTCATGAAGAACGGCAGCATGAGGATCAGGAAGATGATCGACATGAGCGTCCGCACGAGGATGATGACCGTCGAACGCGGGACAGGCACACCGGCCCGCCGCATGAACATGATCTGCGCAATCGCGCCGCCCGTGGCGCCCGGCGTCACCAGGGCAAGGAAATAGTTGCTCAGGACGACCTTGACGACATCGGACATACCCAGGTGTTCATCCGTCACTTTGGCCAGGGTCACCAGACGCATGCCGTCGAAAAAGAGGCCGATAGCCAGCGACCCCAGGTTCATCCCGACGCCCCGGGCTGAGACCAGGCTCAGGTATTGCAGGGCCCGTATGTCAAATGTGAAATAGATGACGGCCGCCGAAATGAGGACGACCAGGCCAACCAGAAGGATGATCCTTTTATATAACTTATTATGCATTACGCACCCACCAGGTTTAGTGATGTACTACAAACTTTTGGTATTCGCAAAATGCAGCTTGACGAAATGGCCCAGCTTGTCACGGCCGAACCGTGTCAGTAATTGCGCCGCCGCATCCGTGGCCGCGCTCCCGCCCCCTTTGGGCAGGGCCGGTACGCCGGCGTCCGCCGCCAGCGCTTCCAGGGCGTGCAGGAAATGGGCCCGGGCCAGCACGCTGGCCGCCGCCACGGCGATATCCTCTTCCGCCCGCGGCCGGCAATAGGTCGTGACCTGCGGGCAGGTCTCCCCCATTTTCCGCAGAATCCCGTCGGCCCGCATGAACTGGTCAATCAGGGCCAGACGGCAGGCCGGAACTTTGCGTCCCGTATCGGCCAGGACATCGGCATGGGCCTGCACCAGGAGGGCGTTCAACGATTGCCCCCGCGCGCGGTACTGCGCGTAAACGGCGTTATATTCCTCCGGGAGGAGGACCTTCACGCTGCAGGCCAGGGAATGTTCCCGGATGAACGACGCCAGGCTGCGGATCTTGGCGTCGGACAGGGTCTTGCAGTCCCGCACGCCGCCCCGGATGAGGGCCGCGCCGCAGGCTTCGTCGACGCACACGGCCGCTGCCACGAGCGGACCCATGTAGTCCCCTTTGCCGGACTCGTCGCTGCCCATCCAGATGCCGTCGTACTCCGGCACTTGCCGCAGCAGGAACCCCGGCATGCCGCTGCGGACCGCGTGTGCCGCGCCAGCAGGGGCCGCCGGCTTGGAAACAGGGGAAAAAGAGGTATCCAGTACCTCTCCCGCCAATGTTTCCGCCTTTTCCCTTAAATCGGAAGCGGCGCCTCCCCAGACGGTTTTAACGCCTTTCTTCCCATTGTACACATTAAGTGTAACTTTTTTAGTACCTTCTGTCAAAACTAATTGCTTACCGTAATTGATGGCTTTGACCCGGACCACGCCCAAAGACGAAAATGCCCGGGCGAGCCGGTCCACCAGTTCTTCGAACTCCATGTCACACCTTTTTGGCAGCCTGCAGGGCCGCATATTCCACAAACTTCAGGGGAACGCCCGCCTTTTCCGCCAGGACGCGGCAGTCTTCGAATTCCGGCACGGCATTGACCTGCCGGCCGTCGAGGACGCCTACCTTGACGCGCACGGGACCCCATTCGGTCTGCACCATTTCCCAGCGGCGCTCCAGTGCCGTCCGCTGCACGAAATAGCAGCGCACGCCCAGCGTCGTCGTTTCCTCAAAGAGCAGCCGGGTCAGGCGGTCCCGGTCGGCAGGCTGGCAGAGCACCTTGATCATCTCCGCCGGACGGCCCTTCTTCATGATGATCGGCTGCATCCAGGCATCGGCCGCGCCGGCCGCCAGGAGCCGGTCGATCACATAGGGCATGATCTGGGGATTCATGTCGTCGATGTTGCATTCCAGCACCAGCATCGCCTTGGCCGGTATCCCCTCTTCCTGCGTGATGGCCGACAGCTCGCCCACGTTGATGCGCAGCACGTTCGGGATGGAGACATCGCGCGTGCCGGCACCGTAGCCCGTGGTCTTGCCCACGAAGCCCTTCGGGATATCCTTCACGGGGCTGGCCAGGGCCTTCAGGAGGGCGGCGCCGGTCGGCGTCGTCATTTCCTTGTCCACCGTGCCCCGGTAATGGGGCAGGTCCTGCAGCAGTTCCGCCGTCGCAGGCGCCGGAACGGGCATGAGGCCGTGGGCGCATTGCACGAAGCCGTACCCGGTGCAGACCGGTGCCGTGAAGATCTTTTCGATTTTAAGGTAACGCAGGGCCAGGATGTTGCCCACCACGTCGAGGATGGTGTCGATGGCTCCCACTTCGTGGAAATGGATTTCCTCCACCGTCGTGCCGTGGACCTTCGCCTCGGCCTTGGCGATTTCCAGGAACACCGCCTTGGCCCGGGCGATTACGCCGGCGTCCAGGTCGGACGCATCGAGGATGGCCTCGATGTCGTGCAGATTGCGGTGCATATGGTGATGATGGTGCTCATGCTCGTCATGCATTGCCTTTACCTGCTCCATCAGCTCTGCTTCCAGATCCTTTGCCCCCTCAATGGCAGCAAGAATCTCCTTGCCTTCCAGCTGTGCCAGCGGTGTTGTAATAATGGTCGCTTTCTCGTTGTGCTCCCGGATCAGCTCTACCGCCTGTTTTACCTTTTCTTCGGATGCAACGTCTGTACGGCTTAAAATAATCGTTCCGGCGTGCTCAATCTGGTTGATGAAGAACTCACCGAAGTTCTTGATATACATTTTGCACTTGGAAGCGTCTACGACAGCAACCGCGCTGTTTAACTCAACCTCTGTGCCAAGTCCCGCATTCTGGACTGCTTTCATAACGTCAGAAAGCTTGCCGACGCCAGAGGGCTCGATCAGAATACGGTCGGGATGATAGGTGTTTAAAACTTCCTTTAAAGAAGTTCCGAAATCGCCTACCAGGGAGCAGCAGATACAGCCGGAATTCATTTCTTTGATTTCGATTCCAGCGTCCTTTAAAAATCCTCCGTCGATACCGATTTCACCGAATTCGTTTTCGATCAGGACGGTCTGGGTTCCTGCCAGCGCTTCCTTTAACAGCTTCTTGATCAGGGTTGTCTTACCGGCTCCAAGGAAGCCGGATACAATATCTATTTTTGTCATGTTTTCCTCTCATTTCTGCGCACGCTTTTTTGCGCATGCCGAGTTTGTGTCAAGTGCGCACAGACACAAATCTCGCGATTGAAAAATTTTATTTTTCAATCATAAATCTCTGTTTCTTTGCTTTGACTGCTTTCTACAGGATTCGTCATTCCTAACCAGTCATCCTTATATTCTGCGCTAAAACGGGATAATTGTCAACACCTCATTGTGGGACAACACCGGCAATATGGGACATAGAATGCTGTCTCATTGTGGAACACCCACGACAGCTTTCACCAGCCGGAACGCCTCTTTGCAGGTATCCGTCAGATTTTGCATCGCAGCGTCCCGATCCATCGCCTCTTCCAGGCTGACTGCCCTTTTCTGAATGCAAAACGCTGCATCGATTCCGATCTCATGGCAGACTGTAAAGCCCTCCTGCAGTGCTCCGGCAAAAGCGATCACCGTACAGCCATGCTTTTTCGCGAGCTTTGCCACGCCTACAGGGGCTTTCCCCATCGCAGTCTGTTCGTCCATCCTGCCCTCTCCGGTAAGGACAAAATCCGCGTCCGCCATCTCGCGTTCCAGCCCGGTCTCTTCCAATACAATCCGGATTCCCGGCTCGAGCCGCGCACCTAAGTAGCTCTGGAATGCAAACCCAAGACCGCCAGCAGCACCCGCACCCGGACAATTTTCATCTGCCTGTAGAAAGTGCTCTTTCGTCAGCTGTGCATAGGAAAAGAGCCATTGATCCATCTGCCGGATGCTCTTTTCATCAGCACCCTTTTGCGGTCCGAACACGCTGCTGCAGCCAAGCTCTCCGCAGAGGGAATTTTCCACGTCACAGGCAACCCGAAACGTGCACTCCTTTAAAACCGGCAGTACATGTCCACTCCGAATTTCCGCAAGATCGGCTAACCCGGCCGCCCCGTTTCGCACCGGCTGACCACTTTTATCCAGAAATTCAAATCCAAGCGCCGAAAGCATCCCAACTCCGCCGTCGTTTGTCGCACTGCCGCCGATCCCGACAATAAAATGCCTGCAGCCTTTCCGAATCGCATCCCAGATCAGTTCCCCAACGCCGTAGGTCGTTGTATGTAGCGGATTGCGTTCTTCTTTGGAAAGTAACGGCAGCCCTGCAGCTGCCGCCATTTCTATTACCGCTGTTTTATTTTTTTCCAAAATACCGTAGGACGCTGAAATTTTCCTGCCGAGCGGGTCGCTTACCAGCGCCGTTTCCATGCGTCCGCCCATTCCGGTTGTCAGTGCTTCCACCGTGCCTTCCCCGCCGTCCGCCAGCGGACGCACGACGATCTCAGCGTCCGGGAAAACTGCTTTTACGCCTGCTGCCGCCGCATTTCCAGCCTCCATCGAAGTCATGCTTCCTTTAAAAGAATCGATTGCAATTACTGTTTTCATCCTGGACTCCATCCTGACTGCATTATCCTTTTCTTCGCACCATTTTCTCACAAGCGCTGCCAGTGCTGCTTTTTTATTTTCCATCCTTGCGCCAGGCCTATTTTCTTGCCGCCGGCAGCCTTGTCCGAAACAACTGATGCCCGAGCTGTTTTCCATGAAACGGCACCAGTGGATACAGATAGCTTCTGCTGCTCACCGTCCGGTTAAACAACAGAGAAACCGCCAGAATCACGATTCCTCCAACATATCCCCAGACGCCAAAAATTGCCGTCAGCACCAAATTGATAATCCGCATAAATTTCAGCGCATAGCCAAGCTCCAGGCTGTTCTGTGTGTAGTTGGCGACTGCGACGAATGCCATGTACAACATGACCTCACTATTAAACCACCCACTCTTTACGCTGAACTCTCCCAAAACCAACGCCGCCATGACCGACAGCGGTGTACTGAGCATATTCGGGGTGTTGACCGCCGCAAGCTTCAGACCGTCGATTGCAAGCTCCAGCAATAAAAGCTGCCAGATCAGCGGAATATAGACCGTATCCCGCACTGCGATGAACTCAAAGCCTTTGGGAATCCACTGTGGATATTCCATCAACAAAAGAAACGTCGGTGTCAGAAAATACGTTACAATGGCGATCAGCAGGCGCGACAGTCTCAGATACGTTCCCGTGATCGGCGGAAAATAATAATCGTCCGCTTCCTCCAGCACGTCAAACAGGGAGGTCGGTGTGATCAGCGCCGACGGCGAGTTGTCCACCAGAATGATGATATTTCCCTCCAACACCTGTGCCGCCGCGGTGTCCGGACGTTCAGAAAATCGGAACTTTGGAAACGGATTCCACCAACGCCCCTGATACAGGCACTCCGCAAGGCTTTCCTGGTTCAGCGTCAGCGCATCCACCTGCAGGTTCTGAATCCGGTTCCGGATCTTTTCAAGGAACTGCTGATCTACCCGATCCTCCATATAGCACAAAACGATGTCGGTGTGGGACGTTTTTCCTGCCTGCAGCATTTCCATCCTCAGCTGCGTGCTTCGGATCCTGCGGCGGATCAACGCCGTGTTAAAGACAATGGTTTCCACAAAACCGTCCTTCGAACCGCGCAGCACCTTATCCTTTTCCGGCTCACCGACACTTCGCGCCGGATAGGTTCTGGCATCGATCAAAATGCCCTGCTCATATCCCTCCAACAGCAGGGCGGTCACGCCGGACATCACCTGCCTGCAGATTTCATCCAGATCGTCGCATAGATCGACCTCTCCATAAGGCACAAGCTGCCTGCTCATCTCTGCCGCAGCCTTCGGCATCTGCTCTTTCGTGATTCCGATAAAATGCTGCAGCAGCTTCTGCATCACTTCATCTTTACAGAATCCGTCGATCATATACAAAGCTGCATTTTTCTTCCCGATCTCCACATTTCGGTACAATACGTCAAAGCTTTCCCCAACGCCCAGCTGTCGATCCAGATAGTCTCTGTTCTTCGCCAGATCGCCGCTCACTTTTTTCATCGTCATGGAAATCTTCCTCCCGGACTTTTTGCTTTAGTCTGTCCAAAAGGGTTCCCTTTTATTCTACCTCTGTCTGAAGCTCCTGAAGCATTTTTGCAATCCGCTCCTGCGCCCGGGCGATCGTCTCGTTGACCGTATTCACATGCTCTTTATAATAAGTATCTTTTTCCTGCTGCTTTTGCTGTACATCCGCATTCTCCGAATCCTGCGTTTTGGCTTCCTGTGTCGCCTGCATGTCCTCGCAGGCTTTTGCAGCTTCTGCGATCGCGTCGCCGGTCGTCTTATTGACCGTATCAGTCAAGTTATTTTCATCTGGTGCGGTGGGCGCCGGAACTGTATCAGATGTGGTGTCGAGTGCGACATCGGAAATTGTGTCGGACGCAGGGTGGACTGCAGCCGTAACGGTCATGTTCTGCCCTGCAGCGGGCGCGCCCTGCTCTGTGACTGCCGTATCGTTTTTTTGACTCGCATAGTCCGTTTTTACGATTTCCTGCGATTTTTCCCTGTAGTCATCTGCTTGTCCCTGCGTTTTTTCGGCACGGCTAGGATTTTCTGCATATCCCCACTGCGTTCTTTCTTCGCTGTAGCTGTCTGCGTCCCACTGCCGCATCGCTTCGCTGCGTTTTCCAGCACTATTTCTGCCTGCATTTCCTGTAACCTTAAAGAACATCTGTCCCAGACCATTCTTCAAGCCGTCCAGGCTACTCTGTCCTGCACTTCTTGCATGATCTGACTTTAAAGCTGCCAACTGCTGTTTTAACTGCCGAATCTCCTGCTGTTGTTTCTGGAAAATCGTCTGAGCCTCTGCCTTTTTGCGCTTTAATTCTGTTTTCAGGCTATCCTCCCGGCTCTTCCATTCTGCCAGCCGTGCTGCAGTGTGTTCTTTCTCCTTTGCAAGCGCAAGTTGCTGCGTTTCCAGCTGGACACTCAGATCGTCAGCTTCCGCTTTCAATTCCTGCTGCTCTGCACGCAATTTTTCTGCTTCGGTTTCCAGTTTGACTTTCTCAGTCCTCAGACTTTTCAGCTCTGACAAAGCTTTCTCTTTCTCAGCTTCTAAAACTTCTGTTCTTGCCTGTAATTCGTCCTTTGCCTTCTGCAGCCCTTCAACTTCTGCCTGCTGTCCGGCTTTTTCTGTATTTAAGGTTTCAACTGCCGCTTCCAGCCCGATCTTTTCTTCCTGCAGCTTGTTCAGCTCGGTCTGCAGTTCTGCTTTTTCTGCGCGCAGACTTTCTGCTTCTGCTTGCAGTGTGCCAAGTTCCGACTCCATCGCATTCTTTTCTTCTTCCAGCTTCTCCGTGCGTTCCTGTTCATCCGAAAGCTGCTGGCTCAGTTTCTGCCGCATCAGGTTTTCCTCTTCCAGCTGCTGCGCATATTCCTGCTGTGCGCGTTCCGCAACCTGGCGTCCCCCTTCTATCTCCGCCTCAACCTCCTGCATGTAGTTCCATACTTCTTCTTTTTGAAATCCGCCGAATAAAACTGTTTTAAATAATTCCTTATTTCCCATCTGCCGATCCCTCTCTATATAAAATAAATTTTTAGTTCGTTAAAAATATATAAGAAGGCTAAGTTTTCTCACATACTCTTACAGTATACCATACTCAAAACAGAAAAATCTATATGAAGCAGCACAAGATCTTTCCGTTAAAACTTCTTTTTGCTATTTTAGGTTATCGTTCATCTACACCATTCGCCAAGCTGCATCTTCAATGCTTTCCGCAGCTTCCCATGTGCCTTTATTTTATGTTATACTGTTTTGTAAATACCAGGATCAAAAACAGGAAATCAAAGCGAGGTTATGTATGGATCAGCTGAATGATAGGTCCGTTGTGGAACAGCGGTATGCTACAGCAACCAATTTGCAAACGAGAATTTCCATTCATGATAAATATTCGACAAACAAGATGGGATTCGGAAACTGGATTTTTTCCAATTATAAAATTGCCCCCGGAATGCGCATTTTGGAATTAGGCTGCGGGACAGGCGATATGTGGAAAAACAAAGAAGATTTGATCCGTCTGTGTTCCAGGCTGACTCTTTCAGATTTTTCAAAAGCGATGATCGCAGCTGCCAAAAGCAATATCGATGACATAATCGAATATCTTTATTCTCTTTCCAGTATGACGTCGATCACCGGCATTCCCAAACAGGCTAAAAAAGATATTTTGACCGCTCATACTACAAATGGAATTTTAAACGTGCCAAAAGAATATGGCATGTTTATCGTATCATAGAACAATCGGGAGTTGATTGAGGAGTGATAGATTTATGAATGCAAATGTTGATTTAACAGGTGTTGTGCTTGAAACAGATAGACTAATCATTAGAGAATGGAGTGAAATGGACTTAGAAGACTTTTTTGAGTATGCAAAAGTTGATGGAGTAGGTCAAATGGCTGGATGGAATCCACATACATCAATTCAAGAATCAAAAACCATTTTGGAGATGTTTATTAATGAGAAAATGACCTTTGCTTTAGAATTGAAAGAAAATCATAAGGTAATAGGTTCATTAGGACTTGAAACGCTTAGTCTTTTGTTGCGTGATGAGTATGAGAATTTAGTAGGAAGAGAACTAGGATATGTATTAAGTAAAGAGTATTGGGGAAAAGGTTTAATGCCAGAAGCTGTTAATAGAGTAATTAAATTCTGCTTTGAACAAGAAAATTATGATTACTTAATGTGTAGCCATTTTGTTATAAATAGTCAATCAAAAAGAGTTATTGAAAAAAGTGGTTTCCGCTTTGTAAAGGAAAATACCCAAATTGCAAGAGATGGACATGAGTATATTTCTTTGTATTATGTATTAGATAATCCCTTAAAAAAGAATTAGACAACTTCCAGTTTTGCAGAAAGGGGAAAATGATGTTAAGACTAAGACCTTATCATATAAAAGATGCTGAAACAATACTTTCCTGGGCAAAAGATGAAAAGGCATTTTATAAATGGACAGCAGGCGTACTGGGAACATACCCGTTATCGCTTGAGCAATTTCATTCCGTAAGTGATTTGATGGCTTTTACAGCGATAGATGATAACGATGTGGTTGGATTTTTTACAATGAGAAGACCAACAGCGTCATTTGATGAATTAAGATTTGGCTTTGTTATCGTTGATGCAAACAAAAGGGGGAAAGGCTATGGAAAACAAATGCTTCAGTTAGGATTACTCTATGCAAAAGAAATCTTTGGCGCAAAGAAGGTTACATTAGGTGTTTTCCGTAATAATGATCCTGCATATTATTGTTACAAGACCACAGGATTTCAGGATGTAGCATTAGATGAAATGGAAAAGTATCAGGTATTAGGCGAAGAATGGGATTGCTTGGAGTTAGAGATACAGCTATAATTCGGAAATCGGATATTAAAAACAGAAAAATAAACTTGAACCTGTGGAAGTAAAAAAAGAAAAAAGTTCTCAGAACGTTAAGAACCCGTGCACATGGAGGTATTTATCACTTTGAAAACAACAGGCATCATCGTAGAATACAACCCGCTTCACCCGGGACATATTTACCATATGGAACAGACGCGGAAGCAAACCGGCGCGGACTATCTGATCGCAGTCATGAGCGGCAGCTTTGTCCAGCGGGGCGCTCCGGCGCTTCTGGACAAGTATACCCGTACCCGGATGGCGCTGCTTGCCGGAGCAGACGTTGTGATTGAGCTGCCCGTCTGCTTCGCCACCGGAAGCGCCGGGGATTTTGCCGCCGGGGCAGTTTCCCTGCTGGACAAGCTCGGCTGCGTGGACGTTCTTTGCTTTGGCAGCGAATCCGGCGACATTTCCTTATTTAAAAAAACGGCAACTCTGCTGCAGTGCGAATCTGCTGCTTTTTCCAATGCTTTGAAAAAAGCATTAAAATCCGGGCTATCTTTCCCTGCCGCACGCCAGCAGGCGCTGCTTTTATGCCTCGATATGGCAAAAGATATGCCATCAACAGCCTGCCCCGACAACAATTCCACAGCAGAACAGATTGTTGCCCTGCTTTCTTCCCCCAACAACCTTCTGGGATTGGAATACACCTTGGCGCTGCTGCGGCGAAACAGCTCCATCCGCCCGTTCACGATCTCGCGCGTTGGCAGCGGCTATCACGATCCGCTCGGCGGTGCAGCAGACTTTCCCTCTGCATCCGCGCTGCGCAGTCTGCTCGCCAAACAAGGGAAGCAGGCTCTTTTGTCGCAGCTGCAGTGCTATCCCGAACTGCAGCCCCTGCTGCCGCTCTGGGAGGAAGTTTTATCGCAGAACACGTTTTTATTCTCCAATGACTTATCCAGTCCATTGCACTATCGACTGCTCACTGCCGCTCCGGGTTCCTTTGGGACGTATGCTGAGGTCGGAAAAGAGCTTGCCGACAAGCTCGAGGCGAACCGCCTTTCCTTTACCGACTGGGACGATCTCTGCGTAAGACTCAAGACCCGCGAAATCACCTACAGCAAAATCAGCCGCTGTCTGTGTCGGATTCTGCTCTCTGTTTCGCAGGAAATGCTCCTTGCTGCCCGCGATAACGACTATACACCTTACGCCCGGATTCTTGGTTTTCGTAAGAGTGCGTCTCCCCTGCTGTCCGTGCTCAAGAAAAACAGCAGCATTCCGCTCATCTCCCGCCCCGCTGCTGCAGCCCGCAGCCTTTCTCCGGAAGCACTCGCCCTCTATGAAAAGGATGTGCTCGCTGCACATCTGACGCAAACTGCACGCTGCGCAAAAACCGGGCAGCTGCCGGTTCACGAGTATACACGCCAACTGATTCTGCTGTAGTCAGACACATGACTGCGCTGCCGCTGCAGTGCCCGCATTTTACAGCACGCTGTACCACCCTGCCGCATCCTCCGACAATCTCATTTCCCACTCTCCGGAATTCGCCATTTTTCTCTGTTGCATCCTGTTTTAAATCGCAATATAATGAAAACAGAATAAAAAACGGAGGAAAAATCCATGAACGAACAGCAAAAGTACCAAAAACGAAACCTACTTCTGTTCCCCCTCGGGACGGTCGGAAGAGATGCTGTCTACGCCCTGATCAACAGCTTTCTTCTGACTTTCGTTTTATTTACCCGCTCGTTAAACGCCGCACAGCTGACCGCGATCACCGCAATTATGGTCGCTGCCCGGATTTTTGACGCACTAAACGACCCGATCATGGGAAGCATCATCGAACACACCCATTCCCGTTTCGGCAAATTTAAACCCTGGCTGACAATCGGCGTTTTATCCACCTCCGTCGTCATTTATCTGTTTTTCAATACAGACCTGCACGGTTGGAGCTTCGTCTGCCTGTTCGGTATCCTTTATTTTTTGTTCAGCATCACCTATACCATGAACGATATTTCCTACTGGGGTATGATTCCGGCGCTCGGCTCCGATGCCAACGCACGCAATCAGTTTACCTCCCGTGCTACGCTGTTTGCAGGAATCGGTTCTACGCTGGCTTCTATCCTGATTCCAGTCTTTTCTACCGGAAAAAATGCCATCGGCGGAAGTTCCTTTACCGCCTATGGACGCATCGCCCTGATCATTGCGATTTTAGCGCCTCTGTTTTTGAGCATCACAATCTTCGGCGTACGCGAACGCCGCGATCCTCCTGCACCAAAGCAGGAACGCTTCCGCTTCCGCGAAATCATCCAGACCATCCTGCGCAACGATCAGTTAGTCTGGATCGCAGTCATCTTTTTGCTGCAGCAGATCGGTAATGGACTGATCGTCGGCGGACTGGGATCTACCTATATTTATCTGACGTTCGGCTATGAAGGCGGTCTGTATTCCCTGTTCACAATGGTCGGCATGTCCGCAACCGCGTTTCTGATGGTCTTCTACCCTGCTATTTCCCGCAAATGTCCGCGCAAACGGCTGATGTCCATCATGGCAATCATCGCGGTGATCGGCTACGCGTTCCTCCTGATCTCCGGCTTCCTGGCAAAGACCGGCACCCTCGGCTTTGCCCTGCTCGTGTTAGGCTACATGCTCTCCAATTTCGGTCAGTATTGCTATTACCTGATTATGATGATCTCCATCCTCAATACGGTGGAATATAATGAGTACAAATTCGGGACGAGGGATGAAGCCGTCATCGCTTCCCTTCGCCCATTCATCACAAAGCTTGCCTCCGCACTGACCGCTGTCCTGACATCTGCAACCTATCTGCTGTTCGACGTTACCAGCTACACCAACCAGATTTCTTCGCTGGAGCAGCAGTGCACCCAGGGGTTGATTACCGAAAGTGAAAAGCTCGACTTAATTTCCGGCGTGCTCTCCAGCACGACCTCGCTGCAGAGCACCGGACTTTTGCTGTGCATGTCCCTGCTGCCCTGCGCGATGATGCTTCTGTCCTACTTCCTTTATAAGAAAAAATATATTCTGGACGAAACAGAATACGACCGCATCTGTGTCGAACTGGAAAAGCGGCACGCTGCATAAAGCTGTTGCTTTCCCTCCCTGCCACAGGCGAAAAACTGTGAAACAAAATTCTTTCCAAAAAATCCAAAAGACCGTCGGTTCGCGCCTTCCCAAGGCTCTGCAAAACCGACGGTCTTTTTCATTCATGACAATAGAATGCTCGCAGAGCGTGCATTCTATTGTTTATATTTTTTCAGAATTCGTCCTGCTCCTGCTACAATGCCGCTTAGTTCTTGAAGCTATGGATCGGTGCAGGAATCCGTCCGCCGCGGTTTACAAATGCGTCACAGCTGAACTGGTTGACCGGCATAATCGGCGCATAGCCCAGCAGTCCGCCAAACTCAACGGTTTCGCCAACACCCTTACCGATAACGGGGATCAGGCGAACAGCGGTTGTCTTGTTATTGATCATACCGATCGCCATTTCATCCGCAATGATGCCGGAAATCGTGGTTGCCTTTGTATCTCCGGGAATCGCGATCATGTCAAGGCCTACAGAGCAGACACAGGTCATCGCCTCGAGCTTTTCCAGTGTCAGCGCACCTGCTGTCACCGCATCGATCATACCCTGGTCTTCACTGACCGGAATGAATGCCCCGCTCAAGCCGCCAACATAGGAAGATGCCATAACGCCGCCTTTTTTCACCTGATCATTTAACAGGGCAAGGGCTGCCGTCGTTCCAGGTGCGCCGGCATGCTCCAGACCGATTTCACATAAAATATCTGCAACAGAGTCGCCGATTGCAGGCGTCGGAGCCAGCGAAAGATCGACAATACCGAAGGGAACCTTTAACCGCTTCGAAGCCTCTTTTGCCACCAGCTGACCGACTCTCGTAACCTTGAATGCGGTCTTTTTGATCGTCTCGCAGAGCGCCTCAAAGCTCTCGCCGCGCACAGATTCCAGTGCAGTCTTTACAACGCCGGGACCGCTGACGCCGACATTGATGATACGGTCAGCCTCTGTCACGCCGTGGAACGCGCCCGCCATGAACGGGTTATCGTCCGGCGCATTGCAGAATACCACCAGCTTTGCACAGCCTAAGGAATCCTGCTCCTTTGTGTACTCCGCCGTCTCTTTGATGATTTCGCCCAGCAGTCGGACAGCATCCATGTTGATACCGCAGCGGGTGGAACCGACGTTGACAGAGCTGCAGACATTTTCAGTTCTGGACAATGCCATCGGAATCGAACGGATTAAAAGCTCATCCGCATGGGTCATGCCTTTATTCACCAACGCAGAATAACCGCCGATAAAGTTTACGCCTACCTCGTGGGCAGCTTTATCCATCACTTCTGCGATCTTTGCAAAATCCTCCGGCGTCTTACATGCGGCACCGCCGACCAGCGCAATTGGAGTCACGGAAATACGCTTGTTTACAATCGGCACACCGAATTCCTGTGCAATCTCTTCGCCGGTCTTTACCAGATCCTTTGCGGATTCGGTAATCTTTTTATAAATTTTATCCAGACATGCGTTTAAATCCGAATCGATGCAGTCCAAAAGGCTGATTCCCATCGTAATGGTGCGTACGTCCAGATTTTCTTTCTCCACCATGTTATTGGTTTCGGTTACTTCATAGATATTGATCATGCTATTTTCTCCATTTCGCAGATGTATTTGTCGTGATTGAGCCGTTTACCGCGCCATTCGCAAACTCGCATCTTCGATGCTCTCCGCGCTGGCTACGCCACCGCTACTTTTGCTCATGGATTGGCGCTTCCTTCGTACCTTCCTGCAAGCAGATTTTCATGCAAGCATGAAATCAGCTCACAGGAAGCCACGAGTAAACTGGTGTCTCAGATTCTGTGCATCTGGTCAAAAATTTCTTCCCGCTGGCATTTGATAATAACGCCAATATTCTCTCCGAGCGCATCCAGCTCCTGCGCAATGGTTCCGAACTCCTTGGATACATTATTCATATCCACGATCATCATCATATTAAAATATCCCTGCACAATGGTCTGGGAAATATCCAGAATGTTGATGTTGTTATCTGCCAGATATGCACATACTCTTGCAATAATTCCGACAGTGTCCTTCCCTACTACAGTGATAATGCTTTTCTTCATGCTTTTCTCCTCTTTTCCGCGCACGCTTTTTGCGCATGTCAAGTTTGTGTCAAGTGCGCGCAGACACAAATCCCGCGATTGAAAATTTTATTTTTCAATCTTTCTCCTCTCACAGTTCCTCATTTTTTTAAAAACAGATCATCTCCGAAACCTCATTGCGCTTCGCCACCTGAATCGGGAAATCACCCCCATGATACGGATTATCCGCCAGGTCAATTTCCATCCGCACGGTCTCATATGCAAGCTCCGGCAGGTTGTTTTCCTGACTCAGATGTCCCAGGATCACTTTTTTCAGGTTATCATGCAGCACCCTGCTTAACAGTCTGCCCGAATTTTCATTCGAAAGGTGTCCGCGGTTTCCGAGTATCCGCTGCTTGAGATAATAGGGATAGCTCCCCACCTGCAGCATATTTACATCGTGATTTGCCTCCAGTAAAAGGACATCCATCCCCTTTAAGCATTCCACGGTGTAGTCATTATAAGTACCAAGGTCCGTACACACAGCAGCATGGCTGCTGCCATAAGAAAAACGATAGCCCACCGGATCTGCGGCATCGTGAGAAATACGCATCGGATTTACCGTCAGATCCTTAATTGTAAACGCTTCCTCTGCACAGACGGGATGAAAAAGCTCTTCCGGGATCTTTCCCACACTCTTCGTTTCCTGAATCGCGTCCGCAGTCTTTTCCGTCGTATAAATCGGAATTCCATATCGTCTGCTTAAAACACCAAGTCCGGCGATATGGTCAATATGTTCATGAGTGATCAAAATCGCATCAATATCCCGTCCTGTCAAACCAATATCGTTCAAGCCGTTTTCCACGCGCTTGCCGCTGATGCCTGCATCCACCAGCACATGGGTCGTATCCGTTCCCGCATAAATACAGTTTCCGCTGCTTCCGCTGGCAATACTGCATAATCTCATCTGCTCAGCCCTGCTTCCTTTAATCTTTCGTCTATCTGTCTGTAAGTATCCCCCAGGTCGGCACTATTGTCAATCACCACTTTACAGTGACATCGAAATTCTTCTTCCGAAAGCTGACTCGCAAAAATCTGTTCTACCTTTTCTTCGGAATATCCACGATCCTGCATCAGCCGCTTCCTGCGTACTTCTTTTTGTGCAAAAATGTACCATAGCTCATCCAGCAGCTCGCCATAGCCTTCCTCAATCAGGAGCGCCGCTTCCACAAAAAAGGCATCGATTTTTCCAGCTTCGCGTTCGGCTTCGATCTCCTGCAAAATATAGGCTTTGACCGCCGGATGGATGACCGCATTGATCGCTTCCAGCAACTTATGGTCTGCAAAAATTTTCGCCGCCATTTTCTGCCGGTTGATCTGACCGTCCTCTTCCAGCGTGTCTGTTCCCAGAAGCCGGACGAGGGCGTTGTAGCAGGGATTTCCCGGCTCGCGAACCTTATGCGCTGCTTCATCCGCCAGCAAAATCCGGCAGTTGCAGTGTGTCTGAATATATGCTAAAATCTTCGATTTTCCGGCACCAACCCCGCCGGTAATTCCTATTGTTTTCATCATTTCGTTCCTTTTATTCATGACAGTAGAATGCTCACAGAGCGTGCATTCTACTATTTCGCGTCATACCAGTTTTCGCCGGTATGCAGATCCACCTCCAGCGAAACGGAAAGCTCTGCCGCATGCTTCATCTTATCCTTTAAAAGCTCTGCCACCTCTGTAGCTTCCGCACGATCGGTCTCGATCAGCAGCTCGTCGTGAATCTGCAGACTGAGTCTGGAATTCAATTTCCTGCGATGCAGTTCTTCCCAGACATGGATCATCGCAAGCTTCATGATATCTGCCGCCGTACCCTGAATCGGAGAATTCATCGCCACGCGCTCGCCAAAGGAACGCTGCATAAAATTGCTGGATTTCAGCTCCGGGATCGGACGTCTGCGCCCGTAGAGCGTCGTCACATAACCGTTTTGCTTCGCATCCTCCACCTGTTTGTCCAGAAATGTCTTGACCTGCGGATAGGTTGCAAAATACTGCTCGATATAGGTTGCTGCCTCTTTCCGCGTGATGCTCAGATCCTGACTCAAGCCAAAGGAGCTGATGCCGTAAACGATACCGAAATTGACCGCCTTTGCATTGCGCCGCTGTAAGTCCGTGACTTCCTCAAACGGCGTATGGAACACCTTGGATGCCGTAATCCGATGGATATCCGCGTCACTTTTGTACGCCTCGATCAGCTGCTCGTCCCCGGAAATATGCGCGAGCACACGAAGCTCGATCTGGGAATAGTCCGCGTCCGTAAACAAATAGTTGTCCTTTGGCACAAATACCTTGCGGATCAGCCGTCCCAGCTCTGTACGCATCGGAATGTTCTGCAGATTCGGTTCCGTTGAAGAAATTCGTCCGGTCGCCGTGATCGTCTGATTGAAGGACGTGTGGATTCTGCCGTCCTCCTCGATATAATCCGCCAGACCGTCCGCATAGGTCGATTTTAATTTCGTCAGCCCCCGATATTCCAAGATATCCGCAACAATCGGATTGTCTGCTGCGAGCTTTTCCAGAATGTCTGCAGCGGTCGAATATCCGGTTTTGGTTTTCTTTCCGCCCTTTAAGCCCATCTTTTCAAACAAAATTTCTCCCAGCTGCTTCGGCGAATTGATATTAAATTCACAGCCTGCCGCTTCGTGGATTTTTGTTTCCAGCTCGTTAATCCGGTCCACCAGCGCATCACCGTATGCCTGCAGCTCCTGTCTGCGCACCAGCACGCCCTCTTTTTCCATCTCATAAAGCACACGGGATACCGGCATCTCAATTTCGTCAAACAGCTTCTGCATCCCGGCTTCTTCCAGTTTTTGGGAAAGCACCGGCACAGCCGCATAGCACACATACGCCAGTGTTCCGGCATATTCATAAAATTCTTCCGGTCTCTGCGCATATGCTTCCTTTAAAGAAAGCTTTTCAAATAGCTGCTTTCTCGTGCGGATCATGCGATCGAGCTGCTCCTTTGCAATGTCCTCCGGCTCATAATCGTTTTTGAGCGGATTTAACAGATACGCGGCAATCAAAACATCGAACAGCGTCTTTGTACCGCAGCTGTCCTGGTCTTTTTCTCCATTGGACAAAAGCGCCGGATACGCTTTTTTGATTTCAAACGTAGAAAGGTCTATGCCCGCCAGATACAGATCGGAAAGCTGACTGCAAAGCCATTGCGCGGTCAAAAAGCCCTCCGCCGGAAGCACTGCGATCTTTTCTTCGCCCCAGCACAGCGCCAGTCCGCAAAACTCGGTTTCTTCTATTTTTCTGCACTTTTTCTGATCGGATAACACTGCAAAGCCACAGTGTCCCGCTTTTTTGACCGCCTCGAAAATCTCCTGTGCCTCTGCCAAATCGCTCGTCACATGAATTTTTGCCGTCAAGCTATCCTGCTTCGTCTCTTTCTGCTCGAATCGTCCAAGCAGATTTTTAAATTCCAACTTCCGGAACAGCTGATACGCATCCTCTGTATACAGCTCTCCCAGCCGCGCTTCATTCCAGTCAAGCACCACAGGACTGTCGATGCGGATCGTCGCAAGATCGAGACTCAGATATGCCAGATCTTTATTGGCGATCAGCGATTCTCGCACCGCTTTTTTCGTCACCTCTTCGACATGCGCATACAAATTGTCCAGCGTCTGAAACTGCTTTAACAGCTCGGAAGCCGTCTTTTCACCGACCTTGGGCACGCCGGGGATATTGTCCGCCGTATCGCCCATCAGCGCTTTTAATTCGATAAAGCCGGCAGGCGTCACGCCGTACTTTGCTTCGACGTCTGCTGCATAATAATCCTCGACCTCTGTCCGCGCGCCCTTGGTCTTCGGAATCCTGATTTTAATTTTGTCACTCGCGATCTGTAAAAGATCCCTGTCCCCGGAAACCAGAGATACATCCATTCCCTCTTTTTCCGCGCGCTTTGCAAGCGTCCCCAAAATGTCGTCCGCTTCCAGTCCGGGCTGCTCCATCGTCCGGATTCCCATGGCATGCAGCACCTGCTTCATCACAGGAACCTGCTCGTGCAGCTCCTGCGGCATCGGCTTTCTCGTCCCTTTATATTCCGGGTACATCTCGTGCCGGAACGTCGGCGCTTTCACGTCGAACGCGACCGTCAGATATTCCGGCTTCTCTTCCTCCAGAAGCTTGAATAAAATATTTAAAAAGCCATAGACCGCATTCGTGTGAAGCCCCTCGGAATTGGATAAATCCGGCACGCCATAGAAGGCGCGGTTCAAAATGCTGTGTCCGTCAATTAAAACCAGTTTTTCACTCATTTATAATACCACCATCGTCAAAATCATAGTCGCCGCCAGAATCGCCATCGCTTCTGTCGCATACAGCCCATGCTGTAAGGAACTCAGGATATGCAGATGTCGCTTCTCTGTATCAATCCGCATGCGCAGCTCTCTGTTTAAATCGAACGTATCGCCGTTTTCCAGGCGCTGCATCCCGGTTGTCACCAGAAACTGTATGCTCAGCTCCTCAAGGCAGAAACTGCATCCATCCACATGATTTAAAAATTTCTTTTCCGTGCGGTTATCCAGTTCGTCCTTCAAAAACTGAGGAATCAGCTTTTCGGTCTGTTTGCAGTCCAGATCTGTCATATCACAGAGTCTCCTTTCATAAAACATCAGGGGCATCCCAGGCTGTGCCTAAAATGCCCCATTAGTATCTCATATTTTTTATAACATTGCAATTCCTTTACAATAGGTCTGTGCAACCGCATAATCGTCTTCCAGAACAACGATATCCGCATCATAGCCGGCAGTTAATTTACCCTTCCGATCATCTACCCGAAGAACACGGGCAGGGTTGATCGTGCAGGAATTTAAAGCTGCATCGAAGGGAACCATCGCCTCTTCCACAAGAATCCGCAGACCCTTGTTGATATTTAAGGTGCTTCCGGCGATCGTATCAGTTCCTTTTAATCTTGCCAGACCGTCCTCTCCGATCTCGATCGGATGACCGCCAAGCTCATAATTACCGCCGGGCGGGCAGTGCTTTGCACGCAGGGAATCACTGATCATAATGGAATAATCTCTTCCTTTCGCGGTGAAGAAGTTATTCAGTGCAGCCAGATGGGAATGACAGCCGTCACAGATGATCTCACCGTAAATATCGCGGACGCGCAACGCGGTTCCGACCAATCCGGGCTTTCTGTGATGATAAGGCGTCATGCCGTTGTATACATGTGTCATGCTCATCGCGCCATTGGCGATTCCCATCAGCGCCTGCTCATACGACGCGCTGGAATGTCCCATGCTGACTACTACACCGTTCTGGCTGCAGTATTTTGTCAGAGCAAATTCCGGATCGTGCTCAGGAGCCATCGTGATATATTTGATCATGCCATGTGCGGCTTCCTGATACATTTTAAACTGTTCTACGGTCGGTTTTGCAATCGCTTCCGGGGGCTGTGCACCCTTGTATTCCATATCCAGATAAGGTCCTTCGAAATGGATCCCCAGAATCTCTGCACCCTCGTAGCCTTCTTCCACAACCTTTGCGACATTTGCAACCGCTTTGGTCAGAACCTCCGGCATCTGAGTTACGGTTGTCGGAAGAATCGAGGTAACGCCTTCTTCCGGAATCCGTCTCATCCAGTCGCGCAGACCTTCCGGCTCGCCGTCGTTGGTATCGAATCCATAAGCACCATGCGTATGCACGTCAATAAAACCGGGAACAATCCGCTTATTGCCGTAATCCACATCTGCAGTCTTTGTCCCAAAAGGATATACATTTACGATTTTTCCATCGGCCACTTCCAGCTGAGCGGGAACAAACTGTCCTGCCAGCCAAACTCTTCTGCTCTGTAAAACCATGGTCTCCTGCCTCCTTCTTTGGCAAATCAAACGTTCAGAAAGCCTCCTGCAGACAAACCTGCAACGGCTTTCTGATTTTTGACCCTGTTATCATTTTCAGCAACAGAATGCATTAAAGTGCGGACAGAGCGTCCTCATCTGCGATCAAAACAAAGTTCGGATGCAGCTGCAGAATAGAAGCCGGAACCTGAGGTGTGATCGGTCCAAAGAAGGATTTCTTTAAAATCTCTGCTTTATCTTTGCCGCTGACAACCATCAGAACGCATTTTGCACGCATGATCGTAGCAATACCCATGGTGTAAGCCTGACGCGGAACTTCGTCGATGGAGTTAAAGAAACGCTTGTTTGCTTCGATAGTCATCTCTGTTAAATCTACGCAATGAGTCTCTTTGTCGAACTCGTCGTTAGGCTCGTTGAAGCCAATGTGTCCATCATGTCCAAGACCCAGCAGCTGCAGATCAACACCGCCCATGGATGCGATCACTTTATTGTATTCCTCACAGGCTTTCTGACTGTCAGGCTCTGTGCCGTCCGGCAGATGGGTGTTTGCAGGATCAATATTTACATGAGAGAACAGATTGTCATGCATGAAGTAGTAATAGCTCTGCTCGTTCTCCTTGGGCAGGCCCTTGTACTCGTCCAGGTTTACGCTTCTTACGTTGGAAAAATCGTAGTCGCCATTTTCATAGCCAGCTACCAGATTTTTGTATGTGCCGATCGGTGTGGAACCGGTTGCCAGACCCAGTACGCAGTCAGGCTTGTTGATGATCAGTGCACCAATATAGTTTGCAGCTTTTCTGCTCATATCGTTATAATCTTTGGTTTTGATAATTCTCATATCTCTTATTCTCCCGTTTCTGATAATGTTATTTTGTGCCAGAACCTCTCCGGCTACTCTATTCATTCTAATACATCCCGACTTTTTTCTCAATTGTTTTAAAAAAATAATTGTCCCAGGTTTACTCATAAGATTACAGTTCACACGCGCCTGGGCTGTGTCGGGAAACCAAATGTGCAGATCCTGCAGCTGCAAAACACCAGAAGGTACGCTTTACGAACATTCCGCTGTTTTGAAAAAGAATCGGAAGCCCCTCTTGCGAGGAGCCTCCGATGTGCCAGGTTTTTCGTGCCGCAGGGCACTGTCAATATTTAATTTCCTGTATCTATCGAATGGAGGGCTTTTCCCTTCGATAAGAATGTAAACGATAATTCCTGTACTGTAAAAATGTTTTACAGCATCTTCTGGATTTCGTCTGCTACAAACTGAACCTTGGTTCCGACGATAACCTGAACATTGTTCTTGTTGGGGCGGATAACGCCTGCAACGCCTGCAGATTTGATCTTCTTCTCGTCAACCTTGGTGTAATCCTTGATTTCGAAACGAAGTCTGGTAATGCAGTTATCCAGGCTGACAACGTTATCCTTGCCGCCGATACCTTCCAGCACGATCTCACCAACCTTGGTGTAGTCGTTATTTGCCAGAACAACCTGCTTTTCAGCTTCTGTATCATCATCCTCACGGCCGGGAGTCTTCAGATCAAACTTCACGATCGCGAAACGGAATACCAGATAGAATACAACGAATGCTGCAATGCCCAGAGGAATGATCATCCAGGTATTTGCTGCTGCCGGCAGGGATGCAGAGAACAGAAGGTCTGTTGCGCCTGCGGAGAAGGAGAAGCCTGCACGGAAGCCAACTAAAACAGTGATTACGGTGAAGATGCCGTACAGCAGAGCGTATACAACATACAGACCGGGTGCAAGGAACATGAATGCGAATTCAAAAGGCTCGGTAACGCCGCAGATGAATGCACACAGAGCTGCGGAACCAACCAGACCGATTGCGACTTTCTTCTTCGTGCTCTTTGCAGTCTGGATCATAGCCAGCGCTGCACCGGGAACACCAAACATCATACAAGGGAAGAAACCGGACATGTACATACCAAGGCTCCAGCTTACGTCTGCGCTGGTCTCACCTGCCCAGAAGTGGGACAGATCGCCAAGGCCGATGGTGTCAAACCAGAATACGTTGTTCAATGCATGATGCAGACCAACAGGGATCAGCAGACGGTTTAAGAATGCGTAGATACCTGCACCTACAGCGTCAAGGCCTACAATACCCTCACCAAGAGCTACCAGACCACCGAAGATCAGAGGCCATACAAACAGCAGCACTGCAGAAACAACGATGGAAATAACGCCTGCGATGATCGCTACACAACGTTTGCCAGAGAAGAATGCCAGCCAATCAGGCAGCTTCGTGCTCTTAAACTTGTTGTAGCAGGTAGAACCGATCACACCAGCTAAAATACCGATGAAAGGGTTCGCGATTTTTCCAAATGCCAGCATAGCGCTTTCTTTTTCTGCCATAGAAGGCATGATGGTTGTAACCACGCCTGTGGAAAGCAGAGTTGTCATCATCAGCCAGGAAGCCAGAGCTGCCAGGCCGCCGGTGCCATCATTTTTATCGGACATGCCGACACCAACACCGATAACGAACAGGATCGCAATGTTATCGATCAAAGCTCCGCCTGCTTTTACCAGGAAGAATCCCAGTGTCTGAGCAAAGCCAACTACGTCACCACCCTGCATGGTGGACGGACAAAGTAAATAACCGATACCCATCAGGATACCGCAAATGGGAAGGCAAGCTACCGGAAGCATTAAAGCCTTACCAAGTTTCTGTAACCATTTCATAAAAGTTACCCCCTTCTTGTTTAATACAATGCAGATTCTTTCTGCACTGTGGTTTCCGCCCTGGCCGCGGATTTATTCATAAAGGTACACACCTTAACGAATACTTTGGAAAACTGTCAGCGTTATCGATTTATAAATTTTCTTTTAAAAACGCTTCCAGCGCTGCTGCGCAGGCTTCTTCATCCTCTCCTTCTACAGTAAAGGAAAGTGTATGCTCTTTCTTTGCGCCCAGCATCATCAGGGACATGATCTTCTTTGCATCTCCCTTTTTTGCGCCGCTTTCTACCGTAACGGTGCTTTTAAACTTTGCGGCTTCCTTTGCCAAGAGCCCTGCCGGTCTTGCATGAAGACCGAGCTCATCCTGAATTGTGTAAGAAAACTGTGTCATGTTCTGTTCCTCCTGTGGTCACTTCTTATTCTCTTTGCAGTGCCGCTTCAGAAATTTATGTGCGGCATTGCTTTTATTCATGACAATAGAATACTCGCAGAGCGCATGCATTCTATTATTTTCAAATTTCCCGAATCGCCTTGCGAAGCCCCAGTACATAGGTCGGGGAAACGGACAATTCGTCAATCCCCATATCCACAAAGGTCTTTGTCAGCGTCGTATCTGCTCCAAGCTCTCCGCAGATGCCGACCCACGCGCCGCCTTTATGACCATTTTCGATCGTCATCCGGATCATCCGAAGCACTGCAGGATGATGGGAATCATAAATGGTATCAAGGCTCTGGTTCTGACGGTCGATCGCCAAAGTGTACTGCGTCAGGTCGTTTGTACCGATACTGAAGAAGGATACTTCCTTTGCCAACTCTTCACTGATCATGACTGCTGCAGGTGTCTCTACCATAATACCCAATTCAACTGGTGCAATCTCAATTCCTGCCGCTGTCAGCTCTGCCTTAACCTCTTCCACGATCTCTTTGATTCGAAGGATCTCTTTGACTGAGATAATCATCGGGAACATGATGGCTGCAGTGCCATAAACGGACGCTCTGTAAATTGCACGGAGCTGTGTTTTAAACACGTCAATCCGATCCAAACAGATACGGATCGCACGATAGCCCATCGCTGGATTTTCTTCTTTTGGAAGCTTGAAGTAATCCACCTGCTTGTCCGCTCCGATATCAAGTGTACGGATGATAACCTTTTTGCCTTCCATCCGGCTCAATACTTCTTTATAAATTTCAAACTGCTCTTCCTCGGAAGGATAGTCTTCCCGTCCGAGATACAAAAATTCGCTTCTGAAAAGTCCGATACCGCCTGCATCATTTAAAAGCACCTTATCCACATCTTCCGGGCTTCCGATATTCGCATAAACGTTAATCTTTCGACCGTCTCTTGTTACATTATCGAGTCCGATCAGCTTTTCAAGCTCCGCACGTTCTCTGCCGCAGGCTTCCTTTTTCTGAACTAATTCCGCAAGCACAGCCTCTTCCGGATCCAGATAAAGCTTTCCATCCAGACCATCTACAACTGCATCCATGCCGTGGTATTCTTTTAACAGCTCCACATCGGTCTGCACCAATGCCGGAATATTCATCGAACGTGCCAGAATCGCTGTATGAGAATTTGCTGAACCGTTGCGGGTTACAAATGCGAGAATCTTACTTTTATCAAGAGAAACCGTCTCACTCGGAGTCAGATCATCTGCCAGTAGGATCACCGGCTCCTCTGAAGCAATGCTGCCGTCCCCGATGCCTGCCAGGATACGGATCACACGTCCGGAAATATCTTTGACATCTGCGCTGCGCGCTTTCATATAATCATCATCCATGGAAGCAAATACTGCTGCGAACTGCTCTCCTGTGGTATGCACTGCATATTCTGCATTGACCTTTTCACTCCGGATCAGTCCGGTGATCGCGTCGAGATAATCGCCATCATCCAGCATCATCTTATGCACATCGAAGATCATCGCCTGTTCTTCGCCTGCTTCTGCAAGCGCTTTTTCATATAAGTCATCCAACTGTCCGATGGCAGTCTCCTTAGCTGCTTCGAACCGGGCAACCTCTGCCTCTGCATCAGCAACCTGCTTCTGCTCCAGGACATATTCCTGCTTTTCATAAAGGTAAATTTTCCCGATCGCAATTCCCTTCAGAACGCTTTTTCCCTGACAAACTACCATTTCATCATCCTCTTTGAACATTTATTTTGCAGGATGCAGCTTCATAACCGCATCTGTTGTTTCCACGTCCTTGCCGGTAAAGGTTTCTACCTGCTCATATGCATCAGAATTGCAAATGATCATCGGTGTGATCGTTTCTTTTCCACTCGCTTTGATCTTGTCCAGGTCTGCAACGACAAGCAGATCGCCCTTTTTCACATCCTGACCCTCTTTTACCTTCTGTTCAAAGGGCTCACCTTTTAATTCTACAGTATCCAGACCGATATGGATCAGAATTTCAGCACCATCTGCAGTCGTAATGCCTACCGCATGACCGGTCGGAAATACGGTACTGATCTTGCCGTCTGCCGGAGCGTAAACATGTCCGTCCTGCGGGATCACAGCAATGCCCTTACCGAGGATTTCCTCAGCGAAGGTCGGATCCGGAACCTCCTTAATGCTGACACATTTTCCCTTCATCGGTGCTGTAAGCTCAATCCCTTTATCCTTTTTAAAACGATCAAAAAATCCCATTTTTCTTTCCTTCCTTTTTTTTGATATCTGCATATTTCAGCTGGACTGCGAGATAGATCACTTCCTCCTCCGTCATCTTGCAGGAAACCACGGATTCTATATAGTCTCTCATCGCTCTTGCCAGCTCATACTCATTTCTGTAATTTGCCCTGACAAATTCGTTAAAGCGAGCATCCTCTGTAATCCAGCCCTCTTTGTTCTGGATCAACCGGTTCAGCATAAACTTCAGATTCGTGATCAACCGGTCCTCATAAACCAGGTCTTCCGGAAAATGGTAATCTGCCCGAATCATTCCGATCAGGTGACGGATTATCTCCGTCATAATCTGAGTATCTCTCAGGCGCATCCCGCCAAATTCGCTGTTGACCAGATGAAACGCGATCGATGCAGCCTCATCCTCCGGCAGTCTCACTTTGATCCGCTCCTCGATCAGATCGAGGGCATGACAGCCAATCTGGAATTCTTCCGGATAAAATCTGCGAATTTCGCTGTAAAGCGCATTTTCAAACAGCATGCCGTCCTTAAACCGTCTCAGTGCGAAATCGATATGGTCAGTCAGCGCAAGATAAACGTTTTGATTAAGCTGCATGGAAAGATGACTCTTCGCATAGGAAATAATCTCATCTGAAACCTGAACGCATTCCATTGGCATATTGGCAAGCAGCTCCTGAAACCGTGCCTGTAAATCCGGACTTCCCAGATGAAAAATCTTCTCCACCTGCGCAGCCTTGATCTCCTGACCGCTTTTTTTCTGGAAGCCGATGCCCCTGCCCATCGCCACGATCTCCCGTCCCTGATCATCCAGCGCGGAGATCACATTGTTATTGATTACCCTTTCTATCCTCATGCCCCGCTCCTGAAATGCAGCCCATGCGCAACAATCAACTGTCCGGTATCCCACATGGTCTTGCAGACTCTTTAGAAACAAAAAACCAAATTTTATAAACCAGTTCTGCAGAAATATATAATATCTGAAAAACTAATTTATAAAACTTGGTTTTGCCTGCCTGCCAGTAACAATCCAATTTATCTTATCGTGCTGTCGTACCAACTGACCTTAGTATACTGAACATCCATTCAGAAGTCAACCTTTATTTTTCATTTTGTCTTATTTTGTCCTTTTATTTTTTATTTTAGCATCCAGATTGCACAATCCGCCGGACCTTTCTTTTCCAGAAGTGTCCGGCGGAATCGTCATTTCTTCTTATTATATCCTATTTTCAGGACATCTCATTAAACAATTCTGATTTTTGTCCAACATCATGCTTCCATCAATGCTTCCATCTCGTCAAGCAGGCTGTCAAACAGCTTCAGTGCGCGGTGTACCGGCTCTGCGGTGCGCATATCAACGCCAGCGCCCTGCAGCAGGGAAATCGGATCTTTGGAGCAGCCGCCGGACAGGAAGTTTAAGTAATCCTTCACCGCAGGCTCGCCCTCGCTCAAAATCCGTTCAGACAGCGCCATCGCAGCGGAAAAGCCCGTCGAATACTGGAACACATAATAGTTGTAATAAAAATGCGGAATTCTCGCCCATTCGCGGTCGATTAAGTCATCCACAACAACCGCATCCCCATAATAGAATACGTTTAAGTCGTGGTAAATTTTGTTCAGGCCCTCTGCCGTTAAGCTGCCGCCGTTTTGTACCAGCTCGTTGATCTTTAACTCGAACTCTGCAAACATCGTCTGGCGGTACAGAGTCGTACGGAACTGCTCGAGGAAATAGTTGATCAGGTACGCTCTGGTCTTTTTGTCCTGCGTTTTTTTCAGCAGATGCTGCATCAGAAGCGACTCATTGCAGGTAGATGCGACTTCCGCAACAAAAATTACATACTCTCTGTCCACAGGCTCCTGATTTTTGGTGGAAAGATAGGAGTGCATCGCATGTCCCATCTCGTGCGCCAGCGTGAACTCGGAATCCAGCGTGCCCTTATAATTTAAAAGCACATACGGATGCACAATCTGTCCTGCGCTGTACGCACCGCCGCGCTTGCCTTTGTTTTCGTAAACGTCGATCCAGCGGCTTTCAAAGCCGTGCTTTAACACTTCCCCGTACTCTTTTCCGAGAACGGCAGTCGCATCCAGCACTTCCTCCTTCGCTTTTTCAAACGGAATCTTCACATCCGCATCCGCAACGAGGGAGGTGTAAAGATCGTACATATGAAGCTCATCCGTCTTCATCAGCTTTTTGCGCAGACGCATATAACGGTGCAGGATGCCGATGTCCTCATGAACGGCTTCGATCAGGTTATGATAGACTTCCACAGGCACGTTGGTCGCATCCAGCGAAGCGTGCAGGGCGTCCGGATATTTGCGCGCCTTTGCAAAGAATTTCAGCTGGCTGACCTGCGCGTTCAGCAGTCCTGCTGCCGTATTTAACACCTTGCCATAGCCGCCGTAAAGGGATTCAAACGCCGCTTTTCTCACATTTCGATCCGGGCTCTGCATCAGCGGGATAAAGCTTCCGCCGGTCACTTCCAGCTCTTCTTCGTTGCTGCCTTTTATCGGGTCAAAGGTCAGGTCTGCATTTACCAAAGACGAATAAACCGTTCCGGGCGCCTGCGCCATCTCCCCTGCATCTGCCAGTATCTTTTCCAGCTCCGGCGATAAAATATGATCCTTGCATCTGCGCACTTCATTGATGCTTCTGCGATACTTTAACAGCTCCGGCTTTTCTGCATAAAACGCTTCCAGCTTTTCCTCCGGAATGCTCAGAATTTCCGGGTCTGCAAAGGAAATCAGACCGCTGCATTCCACATATAAGCCCATCGCGCGCGCAGACAGCGTCTGTCCTGCCGCGTCCGCCGTATCCTGATCCTTGACGCGGGACGCATAACCGTAAATTTCGCTCAGCATGCAGTCGAGCTTTTCTGTCAGAACCGACCAGTCATACAGCGCCTGTGCGCTCTCACCCAGCCGTCCGGCATATTCTGCCGCTTCCTCTGCGACCTTTTTCGCCGCCGCAAAATCCTTTTCCCAGTCCTCTACAGTCGCATACATGTCCTCGATCGCCCAGGTGTCCTCTTTCTTTACCTGGCTGCGCATCGGAATCTTCTGATTTTCTTCCATGTCAAATCCCCTTTTCTGAAATCGCTTATTCCGTTTGAAAAAGTCTTACTTTTCCAAACGCCTGTGCCTATTATAAGGGACATGCGAAGAAACCGCAAGCGCTGTAGCGGCAAAGGACGTTTTGTAAATAAAACAATAGAATGCACGCTCTGCGAGCATTCTATTGTCATGAATCAAAAGATTTTCGAAAAGTAGAAACGTCCGGCTCACAGCTTTTTCAGATAAATCTGCCATGCTGCGTAATCGGAATCCGCGCCCGGGAGCCGCAGTCCGCCACGCATCAGCGCAGCTCCTGTCAGCACCTGTTTTTGCATCCTGTCTTTTTTATCCCCTTTTAAATCTGTCAGGCTCACTTCATAGGAAGCATCGCTGCACAGTCCTCTCGGATAGACAAACTTCGCCGCGCAGTTGGTCTGCACATGCTGGTAAACCGCACTGATCAGCGCTTTGGATGCGTCCTTTGCTGCCATTTCCCATACGACACAGTTATTGTCCTGCGGGCTTGTCAGACGAAAATAACTGCCATCCGAAATCAGGTCGTAATACTGCTTGAACACCTCGATCTGGCGCTTTACCTCGACCTTTTCTTCCTCCGTCATCTTGTTTAAATCCAGCTCGTAGCCAAACGTGCCCGCCATCGCCACGCAGCCTCTTGTCGCAAGCGGCGTCACTCTGCCGGTCTGGTGGTTCGGCACTGCGGAAACATGCGCGCCCATTGTCGAAACCGGATATCCAAACGACGTGCCGTACTGAATCTGCAGGCGCTCGATCGCATCCGTATCGTCGCTGCACCAGATCTGCGGGGAATAATAGAGCATCCCGGCATCAAACCGTCCGCCGCCTCCGCTGCAGCCCTCCAGTAAAAGGTGCGGATAGGCCGAAAGCATACCGTCCAGTACACGGTATAAGCCCAGCATGAACCGGTGCGCCATCTCGCCCTGCTTTTCGGCAGGCAGGGATGTAGAATATTTATCGCAGATGCTTCGATTGAAATCCCACTTCACATAGCTGATCGGTGCGCTTGCAAGCACGCTGCAGAGCCGTTCCAGGATGTAATCCTGTACATCTTTTCTGGAAAAATCGAGAATCATCTGATGTCTGCTCAGATTCGGCTTTCTGCCCGGAATCTTTACCGCCCAGTCAGGATGTGCCCGGTACAGATCGCTGTCCTCCGAAATGCATTCCGGCTCGAACCAGATGCCAAACTTCATTCCAAGTCCAACAATACGGTCTCCCAGCTCCTTTAAGCTGCAGCCCAGCTTCTTTTCATTCGGGAACCAGTCGCCCAGACCGGAACGGTCGTCGTCACGCTTTCCAAACCATCCGTCGTCCATGACGAACAGCTCGACGCCAAGCTCTGCCGCATCCTTTGCGATCGAAACGAGCTTGTCCCCGGTAAAGTCAAAGTAAGTGCCCTCCCAGTTGTTAATCAACACCGGACGGCGCTTGTTTTTCCATTCGCCCCGGCAGATGTGCTCCCGGATGACCTGATGGAAATTATGGCTCAGCTTTCCAAAGCCCTCGGACGAGCAGCTCAAAATCACCTCCGGCGTATCAAAGCTCTCGCCCGGCTCCAGCGTCCACGCAAAGTCGTCCGGATGGATGCCGCAGATCAGACGGGTCTGATCGATCTGGTCTTTTTCTGTTTCCATTAAAAATTCGCCGCTGTATACAAAAGATACACCGTAGCAAAGCCCTTTTGTCTCGTTTGTATCCTTTTCACATACGACTGCAAACGGGTTGTAGTGATGGCTGGATGCGCCTCTCACACTGCCGATCGCAGAAATGCCGTGCGCAATCGGAGTGCGCTGCAGGGTGCGCTCCATCGCATGCTTTCCATAAAAGGTCAGCCATTCATAGTCGCCGGACAGCCAGTCCAGGCACATGCTGGCAGCCTTTAACAGGACAACTTTACCCATTGTCCGGTTCACAACTTTCACAGCCCTTGTAATGATGTCCAGCTCTTCCAGAACGCCATACTGTAAAAGCACTTCCAGTCCGCTTTCCGGATCCCGCAAAAGGATGCCGAGGGTTTCCGCTTCTGTTTCATCCGCATAAACAGCCGGCAAGCCCGGAATGCTGTATTTTCCTCTGGAAAGCTCATATCCGGCATAACAAAGCGTTACCGCCTGGCTCCCGTTTTCATTTCTGACGCGCAGGGCACTGATCCGGTAATCACCCGTTCCGAAACAGCTGTACTCCTGCGGCGCAAGATCTGAGGAAAGTCTGTCGTCAGCACAGGAAGTTTCATACGCATAGCCGGAAAATCCGCGGTCATCCGGCGGAATCCGGTAAGAAAGATCGGAATTGTCCGTCTTTTCCCCGTAATAGGTATGCAGCAGCATGCCGTAGGCATCCACTTTCATCTGATACGTCGTATTTTTGGTCTGCAGCGTAAATGTACGCTGCTTTTCATTTACATAAACTGCCATGGCAAATCTCCTCCTGTTTTTTCTTGATGCAGAACGTCCATCGAATGTACCTTCTGTCCCGCTTCATGTCTGATTGTGCCATCAGTTTGTATTTTACCATATCCCGCCTTCTGTCTGCAATCCATCCTTTGATCCCTGCAAAAAAACTTTCCGCACCCAAGAAAAAATCCTTATGCTGTTTTTTCGAACTGGGAATTATACAGCTGCGCGTAAAATCCGCCCTTTGCAAGCAGTTCTTCGTGCGTGCCCTGCTCTGCAATATCTCCGTCCTTCATGACCAGAATCACATCCGCGTCCCGGATCGTCGAAAGTCGGTGGGCAATGACAAAGCTCGTTCTGCCCTTCATCAGGTTATTCATCGCTTTCTGGATCTGGATTTCTGTTCTCGTATCGACGGAGCTGGTCGCCTCGTCCAGAATCAAGATCGGATTGTCAGCAAGAATTGCACGTGCAATCGTCAAAAGCTGTTTCTGTCCCTGCGAAACGTTGGTCGCGTCTTCATTTAACTCCATCTGATAACCGCCCGGCAGCGTCCGGATGAAATGATCCGCATGTGCCGCTTTTGCCGCCGCGATGACTTCCTCATCTGTTGCATCCAGCCGTCCGTAACGGATATTTTCCATAATGGTTCCCTGGAACAGCCAGGTATCCTGCAGTACCATGCCAAACATTTCACGCAGCTGTCCTCTGTTGAAATTTCGGATATCGTGTCCATCCAGGCAGATTCTGCCGCTGTTTACGTCATAGAAACGCATCAGCAGCTTGACCATTGTCGTCTTTCCGGCGCCGGTCGGTCCAACAATCGCAACCATCTGCCCCGGTTTTACTTCACAGGAGAAATCCTGAATAACGATTTTATCCGGTGTATAGCCAAACCGTACATGCTCAAAGCTTACGGCACCGGTCAGCTGATCCATTGATACCGGATGCTCAACGGTCTGCTCTTCCTCTTCCTCGTCCAGGAATTCAAAAACACGCTCTGCGGCAGCCGCTGCGGACTGCAGCATATTTGAAACCTGCGCAATCTGTGTGATCGGCTGTGTGAAATTTTTCACATACTGGATAAACGCCTGGATATCGCCGACCTCGATCGTGCCGTTTACCGCCAGAACACTTCCCAGCACTGCAACCGCAACATAGCCGAGGTTTCCGACAAAGGTCATGATCGGCTGCATCAGACCGGAAATAAACTGGGATTTCCACGCGGATTCATACAGTCTGTCGTTTGTCCGGGAAAACGTTTCCTCCACCGCTTCTTCGCGGTTGAACGCCCGGATGACCATATGACCGCTGTAGGTTTCCTCTACCTGTCCATTTATTTCACCGAGACAGCTCTGCTGCTCCACGAAATATTTCTGGGAATGTTTGACCACAAATCCGATCAAACCGCCGGAAATTGGCAGAATCACCAGTGCGATCAGCGTCATCAGAGGACTGATCGACAGCATCATAATCAACACGCCGATCATCGTCGCAATCGAGGTAATTAACTGGGTCACGCTTTGGTTTAAGCTCTGTCCCAGCGTATCGACATCGTTCGTGATTCTCGAAAGCACTTCTCCGACCGTTCTGGATTCGAAATATTTCATCGGCATCCGGTTGATTTTTTTGGAAATTTCCTTTCGCATCCGATAACACAGCTTCTGCGTCACGCCGGTCATCAGCCAGCCCTGAATGAAGTTAAACACTGCGCTGATACAGTAAATTCCAAGCAGCAGCAACAAAATCCTGCCGATTTTTTCAAAATCAATACCGCCGGTACCGCTCACCTTTGCGACCAGACCGTTGAACAGCTCTGTTGTCACCTTACTGAGCACTTTTGGTCCGATAATATTAAATACCGTACTTCCGATTGCAAATAAGATTACGACGCCGAGCACAATTCGATAGCTTCCAAGGTAGGCAAACAGCTTTTGGATCGTTCCCGTAAAATCCTTTGCCTTTTCCCCGGGCATCATTCCCCTGCCCGGTCCGTGTCCCATCATTGGACGCTTTTTATTTTGCTCCTGACTCATTCTGCCATGCCTCCTTTCAGCTCGCTTTCCGACAGCTGCGAGCGTGCAATTTCCTGATAGGCGCTGCAGTTTTTCATCAGCTCTTCATGGGTTCCTTTTCCAACGATTTTTCCATCCTCCAGAACAAGGATCTGCTCCGCATTCATGATTGTGCTGATTCTCTGTGCAACGATCAGCACCGTCGCGTCCGCGGCCTGTTCGTGCAGCGCCTTTCGAAGCGCTGCGTCCGTTTTGTAATCCAACGCAGAAAAGCTGTCGTCAAACAGATATACCTTCGGATGCTTTGCAATGACCCTGGCAATCGCAAGACGCTGCTTCTGTCCACCGGACACGTTACTGCCTCCCTGCGCAACCGGACTATCATAGCCTTCCGGCTTTGCATCGATAAACTCGGTTGCCTGCGCTGTCTGCGCCGCTTCTTTCATCGTTTCGTCGCTGATTTCATCTTCTCCTGCGAGCTTGATATTGGAAGCGATCGTCCCGGAAAAGAGCACGCCCTTCTGGGGAACCAGTCCCATCACTTCCCGTAATTTATGCTGGCTCAAATTTCGGATATCCACACCGTCCAGCGTAATTTTTCCTTTCGTCACATCGTAAAATCTCGGGATCAGCTGAATCAGCGTTGATTTGCCGCAGCCTGTGCTTCCGATTACAGCGGTCGTCTGTCCGGGTTTTGCCGTAAAGCTGATATGCTCCAGTACGTCCCCCTCTGCCCCGGGATATTTAAAGCTTACGTCCTCAAACCTCAGTTCTCCCCTGCACTGCGTCAGCTTTTCATCCTCCGTTTTTTTTGCATCCACAATGCTGCTGTCCGTCCGCAAAATTTCCTCAATTCGGTCTGCTGCCACACCTGCACGCGGAAGCATGACGGAAACCATCGTAATCATCAAAAAGGACATGACGATCTGCATCGTATAGGTCATAAACGCCATCATATCGCCAACCTGCAGGTTTCCGGCGTCGATTCCCTTTGCACCGAACCACACGATCATGACGGTAACGCAGTTCATAATCAGCATCATCGCCGGCATCATAAAGGTCATGACGCGGTTGGTGAACAGCTGCGTTTTCATCAGGTTCCGGTTTGCTTCATCAAACCGTTTTTCTTCGAATTTTTCTCTGGAAAATGCACGGATAACCGAAAGTCCAGTCAAAATTTCCCTAGAAACCAGGTTCATCCGGTCCACTAATTTCTGCATCAGCTTGAATTTCGGCATTGCAACGCTCACCAGAATCAGTACAACCGCCATAATGACCGCTACCGCAAGCCCAATAATCCACGCCATGCCCGTTTTTGTGCCAACCACCTTCAAAACACCGCCGATTCCGAGGATCGGGGCATAGCTTATCATCCGAAGCAGCATGACCGCGACCATCTGTACCTGCTGAATATCGTTCGTGCTTCTCGTAATCAGGGATGCTGTCGAAAACCGATGCATTTCTCCACTAGAAAACGACAACACTTTGCCAAATACCTGACCGCGCAGATTTTTACCGATCGATGCTGCAGCGCGGGACGCAAGGAAGCTGACTGCAATCGCGCACACTGCCATCAGCAGCGTAAAGCCGAGCATTTTTCCGCCCGTTTTTAAAAGATATGCGATCTGGATGCTGCCCGGGTCTTTCCCCAGCGCTTCATATTCCTCTTTCACAAATAAAATCGCCTTCTGGTTCAACAGGGAATCACTCATATCGCCCAGCTGGTCTGTGATCGTCTCCCGCAGCGAAAGCAGCTGCTCCTCGGAGAGAGAGCCGTTTTGCAGCGCTTGGAGAAGCTGAAGCTGCTCCTTGGTGGGCGCCGCTGCATCTGCTCCGTCATTCAGCGCGGTCTCCGCACTTTCGTCCATCGCAGACAGCATCACCATCGGCATCCGGAACGTATCGTTTAACGCTTCCAGATCCGCCGTTTTATTCGTTGTCCGCTCGTAAGTACCGTCCTCTGCCTGTTCATAGCAGGAAGCGGTCAGCTCTTTTTCCCCTTCTGTCATTAAATTCTGCAGGCTGCCCCAGGTCTCCTCCCGCATCCACTCGGGCGCAGCATAAGTGATACCGCCCTGCTGAATTCCGACGTCCACAATATCCGATGTATACTGCGGCAGTGCCAGATCACAGTACGCCTGCACGATCAGCAGAAGTACAATGGCCAGCACTGATTTTTTACATTGTTTTAAATAGCTCAGTAGCCGAAACATTTTCTGTTCTATTCCTCCATTCCATCCACATTCCTGAATGCTGCAATTTCTGTTTCCAGTACATCTCCGAACCGTTCCCACTGTTTAATCAGCTCACGGAATCTGCCTTCGCCCATTCTTTCTACAACTCGCTGGGCAAACACTTCCATGATGCAGTGTCCCTGATCTCTTCTTTCCTGTCCGGTCTCCGTCAGCGAAACATAGCTGCTTCTTCGGTCTTTCGGGTCAATACTGCGCACGCACAGCCCTTTTTCCTCCATGCCACGGAGCAGTCTGGAAAGTGCCGACGGTAATATTTCCATTTTTTTCTGCAGATCGGAAATCGCTGCGCCGTAAATTGCATCGTGCTGCGCACTCAGCTTATGAATCATCTCCAGCACTGCAAATTCCATATTTCCAACTCCGGGATGTAGTACAGAATAATCCATCCTCCGAAACCTGCACATGACATGCTCAAATTCTCTCTCCAGTTTTAACGCGTCATCCATTTCTCCTCCTGTATCAAAGCGCCTGCAGTGCAAAGAGCTCACCCCAAGCGCCGATTTTCCCTGTCTGCTTTTTTCATTAACATTGATAATATTTAACATCGTTAATTACGTTGGCCTATTCTACTCTTCTTTCTACAGAAATACAATAAAAATTCCATAAACTTTTCATAAAAAATCACACAATCTGCCTGCCTTGACTTTTTTTCTCTCCTATGCCACAATTTTTCTATCTGGCAGGCTAAAGCAGGCACGTTTTTTTGCGGTCTGCCTCCGGGCAGCTTCCTTGCCCGGAATATTTTTTCTAATCTGAATCATCCTTACTATAACGGTTTTTCCGGGAAAGAGGTTCTTATGAAATTTTTTTCGTCCACTCACTATACGCCGCAGCAGCTGCAGAATATCGCGATCGATTTATTCTGCGACATCCTCGGCAGCATCCTTTCCGCAATCGGCATCTATACCTTTGCAAAGCTCGCAAGCTTCGCGCCTGGCGGTATCTCCGGCGTCGCCCTGATTTTGAACCACCTGTGGAACCTACCGATCGGTACAACCTCCCTCGTCATCAACATTCCCCTGATTTTGCTCAGTTACCGGATTGTCGGGCGTAAATTTATGATCAAATCCATCCGCACGATTCTGATCAATACCTTTTTTCTGGATTTCGTCTTTCCGCTCACGCCTGCCTATGACGGCAATCCTATGCTCGCTGCGCTTTTTTCCGGCGTATTTTTTGGCTGCGGTCTTGCGCTGATCTACATGAGAGGCTCGTCTACCGGCGGTACGGACTTCCTTACTATGTCCATCAAAGCGCTGCACCCGCACCTTTCTATCGGCGCTGTCACGATGGCAATCGACCTCGTCATCATCCTGATTGGCTGGCCGGTTTATGGTAATCCCGACGCAGTTTTATATGGACTTATTTCTACGTTTGTAACCTCTACCGTCATCGATAAAATTATGTACGGCACGAGCGCCGGAAAGCTCGCCATCATCATCACGACGCAGGGGCCTGCCATGGCAACGCATATCGACGAGGTCTGCGCAAGAGGATCGACGCTGATCCGCGCAAAAGGTTCTTATACCACGACCGAGCGCCAGGTACTGCTCTGTGCCTGCTCCAAGGCCGAAGCGTACAAGGTTCGCCGCGCCGCACATCAGACCGATCCGGACGCATTTGTCATGATTACGGAAACCAGCGAGGTCTTCGGAGAAGGCTTTATCGATCCAACCGATAACGTAAAAATACAATAGAATGCTGCGCATTCTATTGTCAGAAATAAATCGGAGGCGAGGGCAGCAGCTGCCTTCGCCTCCTCAGAAAGAGAAAGGAACAGAACATCCCTATGAAATTTCCCAAATTTTTACCGGACGGCGGCACGATCGGCTTTGTCGCCCCTTCCTTTGGCTGTGCAACCTCCCCTTATCAGGAAACGTTTGAACACGCCCAGAAACGCTTCACCGAGCTTGGCTATCGGCTCGACCTCGGACCAAACTGCTATGAAAGCAGCGGCATCGGCATCAGCAACACCCCCGAAAAATGCGCGCAGGAGCTGATGGATTATTATGTAAAATCCGACAACGACTGTCTGATTTCCTGCGGAGGCGGCGAACTGATGTGCGAAATTCTTCCATATATGGATTTTGACCGCCTTGCGAAAGCCGATCCCAAATGGTACATGGGCTATTCCGACAACACGAATATGACCTATCTTCTCGCAACCCTTGCAGATACCGCCTCCATCTACGGTCCCTGCGCCGGCGCTTTTGGCATGGAGCTGTGGCATCCCGCTATTTCCGATGCCTTCCACCTGCTGACGGGGCGCGCACAGACCGTATCCGGCTACCCCCTCTGGGAAAAGGAAGCCTTAAAAGATGAAACGAATCCCCTTGCGCCCTATCATGTGACTGAGCCGCGCGTCCTGCGCTGCTACGGGACGGAGTATGCACAGAGGACTAACGGCACGACGCATTTGTACAACGACCAGTTAAACAGAGCCCCGCAGCTTGCGGGCGGTAACCTACAGACAGGCGCTGTATCGCCAGCCTCTGCCCCAAGCTTTCACGTCTCCGGCAGACTCCTCGGCGGCTGCATGGATTGTCTCGTCAATCTGACCGGAACCCGTTTCGATAAAACGAAGGACTTTATCGAGCGCTACAAAGAGGATGGCATCATCTGGTTTCTTGAAGCCTGCGATTTGAACGTCTTCTCTATCCGCAGAGCCATGTGGCAAATGGAACAGGCTGGCTGGTTCGAACACGTCAAAGCCTTCCTGATCGGTCGCCCGCTGTGCTTCGGACAGGACATGATGGGCCTCGATCCATATCAGGCGGTACTGCCCGTCGCACTTTCCCACCATGTCCCGGTAATTATGGACGTCGATCTCGGACATCTTCCGCCAATGATGCCGCTGATCGTCGGCAGCCTCGCTGACGTGACTGTTTCCGGAAACGATATCCGAATCGACATGCAGCTGCGCTGACGATAAAACAAGCCGAACGCGTTATTTCATGCCGGGCACACCTTAATTCCCGTATACCCGGATCACGCCGGACACTTCTTTTAACACCGACATGCCTTTTAAGATGCTGAGCGCATCGTTAAAATGTTTTTCCCGCACCGGGTCGGTGATGATGACAAGCTCTGCAACGCCGTCATGGCTGCGCTTCTGCACGACCTGCGCGATGCTCACGTCGTTATTGCCCAAAATCCCGGCAATGTTGGCGAGCGCGCCGGGCTTGTCCGTTACCTGAATCCGTAGGAAAAACCGACTGACCGTATCCTCTGCGGATTTCACCGGAAGATTCCGGTAGCAGCCATAACCGATCTTGCCGCAGGAATGGTGCAGGATGTTTCGCATCACGTCGATTACATCGCCCATCACTGCGCTCGCTGTCGGCAGCTGTCCTGCGCCGCGCCCCATAAACATCGCGTCGTCGCAGGCTTCCCCGTGGATAAATACCGCATTGAACGAATCCCGGACAGTTGAAAGCGGATGCTGCTCCGGCAAAAGCATCGGATGTACTTTAACCTCTACGCCGCCTTCTGTCAGCCTCGTCATGCCGATCAGCTTGATCACATAGCCAAATTCCTTCGCATAGCGGATATCCTCCGCCGTGATGTGTGTAATACCTTCGGTATACACCTGGGAAAAGGTCACGTTGGAGTTAAACGCGATCGATGCCATAATCGCCACCTTGCGTCCTGCATCGTAGCCTTCCACATCCGCAGTCGGATCGCTCTCTGCATAGCCGAGCTTTGTCGCAAGGGCAAGTGCCTCTTCGTAGCCCATCCCATCCTCCGTCATCCGCGTCAGGATATAGTTGGTCGTCCCGTTGACAATGCCCATCACTTCTGTCAGTTCGCTGGCTACCAGGCTCTGGCGCAGCGGACGGATGATCGGAATTGCACCTGCAACCGCCGCTTCGAAATGCAGGTCACATTTTCCGGCTTCCGCCGCATCGAACAGCTGTTCTCCATATTCCGCGAGCAAATCCTTATTCGCCGTTACAACCTGTTTGCCTGCGCGGAGCGCTTCCTCCAGCCAGGTCAGCGCCGGTCGAATTCCTCCCATCACCTCAATTACGATTTCGATCTGGGGATCGTTTAAAATCTCATCCCAACGATCTATCAGAAGCTCAGACGGAATGCCTTCCCGCGCTTTTGTCGTATCGCGCACCAGAATTTTATCCACCACCAGGCGCGCGCCCGTTTTGGAAATGATCTCTTCCTCCAGATCCTTTACCAGTTTATAAACGCCGCTGCCCACGGTTCCTGCCCCAAGCAGTGCTGCATGAATGATTCTCTCCTGTCCCATCACCATTTCCTCCATCTCTATCACAATTCCTCTGCAATGCAATCCTCGCGGAGCATTTTTATCGTATAAAAAGGAAGTTTCCTATACGATAAAAAAACAGGGAACAGGTATTGACTGCCTGTTCCCCTATTCCAAACTGCGGGTTCGCAGTCTGGGCATATTTTTACTTTAAGCTGGAAATTACATCCGCAACAGATTTGCCGGACTCCTTGATCGCTGCATACAGAGTCTGCAGATCAGCCTGTTCTTTTACTTTAACAAGTTCCTTTTTTCGTGTCTTGAGTGCCTTTAAAGTTTCCTCAGTTTTGGAAATTTCGCTGTCCAGGTAGGTCAGTTCTTCTTCATAGGTCATGTTTTTCTTTCTTCTTGCCATAGTTGACGCATCCTCCAATGAAATAATTTCATGTAAAAAGGATAGCACGAAAAAAACAGGATGTCCAGCATATCCTTTCTATTTCCGTTCGTTTGTGTGCTGTCGTTTGTCTGTGCACACTATTTCGTAAAGCATACCTAAGCTGCTTACAGCTGCTTACCGGTCAGCATCTCATATGCCTGCAGATATTTTGCAATCGTCTTGTCTACGATCTCCTGAGGCAGTGTCCAGTCGTTATCCGGGTTGGCTTTGAGCCAGTCGCGGGCAAACTGCTTGTCAAAAGAAGGCTGAGAATGTCCGGGTTCATAGCCTTCCGCAGGCCAGAAACGAGAGCTGTCGGGTGTCAGCATTTCATCGCCGATCACCATGTTGCCATCCTCGTCCAGACCAAACTCAAACTTGGTATCCGCAATGATGATACCCTTGCTCAGTGCGTACTCTGCACATTTCTTGTACAGGGCGATGGTGTTGTCACGAAGCTGTTCTGCAAGCTCCTGCCCTCTGCCAGGGAAATATTTTTCCAGATGCGTAACGCTCTGCTCAAAGGAAATATTTTCGTCGTGATCGCCGATTTCCGCTTTGGTGGAGGGAGTGTAAATAGGCTCAGGCAGCTTATCGGATTCTTTTAAGCCCTCCGGCAGACGAATGCCGCATACCGTGCCGTTTTCCTTGTAGCTTGCCCAACCACTGCCGGTGATATAGCCGCGCACGATGCACTCAATGGGAAGCATCTGAAGCTTTTTACACATCATGGATTTGCCTTCGTACTTCTCCTGCTGGAAAAACTCCGGCATATCCTTAGTATCTACAGAAATCATGTGGTTAGGAAGAATATCCTGTGTCATATCGAACCAGAACTTGGACATCTGAGTCAGGACGGTTCCCTTTTTCGTTACCTCATTATGTAAGATCACATCAAAACAGCTGATACGGTCTGTGGCAACCATAATCAGGCTTTCGCCGTTGTCATAAATCTCACGAACTTTTCCTTCTTTGATCGGTTTTAATTCCTGCATGTTTTTCTCCTCATCTTCGCATGTGCGTCATTTTTTCAATGCAAAGTAAAAGTAACACCATCTACACGGCATTGTCAAGATGCTGCGAAATGAAAACCGAAAATTAAACTCATTTTTCCCTTGAAATCGCAATCTCTTTATGGTAAAATCTTTTTTGTTGCAGGAGTTTTACGCACATCAGCCGGCGTGGCGGAATGGCAGACGCGGCAGACTCAAAATCTGTTTATGGTGACATAGTACGGGTTCAAGTCCCGTCGCCGGCACGAAAGCCCGAAGTTTTTATAACTTCGGGTTTTTTCTATCGGATCAAAAAGCAGGTTCGATGTAACTAACTTTTTTCATTCCTGGAGGATAAACAAATGATAACACCCATCATCCTGTTTCTCGTCGGACTGGTTCTGCTGATTAAGGGCGGCGACTGGTTTGTGGACGGTGCAACAGGCATCGCTCACAAGTTCCATGTCCCGGATCTGTTAATCGGCGCAACGGTCGTTTCCATCGGTACTACCCTGCCGGAGGTCATGGTTTCCGCCACCTCTGCAGTCAGCGGCCATGGTGAAATCGCCTACGGAAACGCCATCGGTTCCATCATCTGCAATACGGCGCTGATCGCGGCAATTTCCATCGCAGTCAAGCCGTCCCGCGTGGATAAAAAGACACTTACCATTCCGGTTATTTTCTTTTATGTATCCACCGCACTCTACCTGTTTTCCGCCTACGTTACCAAGCGCTTCGATCGCGTAACCGGTGTGCTGCTTCTGCTGATTTTCGTCACATATATCGGCATTCAGGTCTATCAGGCGATGCACGGCAAGAACCCGGAGGCTGCAGCAGCGGACGCTGAGGTCGCTGAGGTCGCAGCGGCAGAGGCCGACACCGCTTCTAATTCGACCGGAAAGGATCTTCTTTTACTGGTCATCGGTGCTGCTTTTATCGCAATCGGCGCAAACCTGTTAGTTGATAATGGCATCATCATCGCCGGACTGTTGGGCGTTCCCGAATCCGTTATCGCCCTCACCTTTGTTGCTCTAGGCACCTCCCTGCCGGAGCTTGTTACCGCAATCACCTCTCTGCGCAAAGGACACGGTCTGTTATCCCTCGGCAACATCATCGGCGCAAACCTGTTTAACCTCGTTTTGGTAAGTGGTGTTTCGATCCTGTTATCTCCCTTCGATCTGCCTAACAGCAAGCAGATCGGCGCTTATAACGCATCCCTCGTTGTAGATATTCCTGTCATGCTCAGCGTTATGCTGATCCTAACGATTCCTCCGCTCATCAAAGGCAGAATGACACGCCTGCAGGGTATTATTCTGCTCGCTATTTACGCGGCATTCTGCATATTCCAGTTCGCACTGTAAAACAGGCTGCGCCGCTGGCGATCCTATTTTAGCAACAGATGAGATTGTCACCCTGCAGACAATATTTTTCTCTGACATTTCATAAAAACGCTCGAACCGGTTCGGATCCTTTCATCCGTCCAGTTCGGGCATTTTTTCATTCTATTGCATGTTTCCTCAACTGTGCGTCCTTTCCCAGTCCGCATCAGGCTTTATTTTTCAAATTTCAGATTTTTATAAAAATCAAAGCAGTCAAACGTTGCGAAGTAATCCTTCGGTGTCTCTGCACGGCGGATCAGCTTTGCAGTGCCATCCTCCTGCAGTAAAATCTCCGCGCTGCGCAGACGTCCGTTGTAGTTATAGCCCATCGAAAAGCCGTGTGCGCCCGCATCATGAATGAACAGATAATCTCCCATATCAATCTTGGGAAGGTTTCTGTCGATTGCAAATTTGTCATTATTTTCGCAAAGGGAACCGGCCACATCGTATATATGGTCGCAGGGCGCATTTTCCTTGCCCAGCACCGTGATATGATGATAAGCACCGTACATCGCGGGACGCATCAGGTTCGCCGCGCATGCATCCACGCCGATATATTCTTTGTAAATGTGCTTCTCATGCACCGCCTTCGTTACCAGCGCACCGTAAGGTCCCATCATGAAACGTCCCATCTCGGTATAAATTGCGATATCTCCCATGCCTGCCGGAACCAGAACCTCTTCGTAAACCTTCCTGACGCCCTCGCCGATCGCCAGAATATCGTTCGGCTCCTGATCGGGACGATACGGAATGCCGACACCGCCAGACAGATTGATAAACGCAATATCCGCTCCGGTTTCTTTTTCCAGCTTCACAGCAAGCTCAAACAGCTGCTTTGCAAGCTGTGGATAATATTCGTTCGTCACCGTGTTGCTCGCCAGAAATGCGTGAATACCAAAGCGTTTTACTCCCTTGCTCTTTAAAATCCGATACGCTTCAAAAATCTGTTCCGTCGTCATACCGTATTTGGAATCCCCCGGATTGTCCATGATGCCGTTGCTCAACGTGAACACGCCGCCCGGATTATATCTGCAGCTCATCGTCTCCGGAAGCTTGCCCAGAATCTGCTCTACAAAATCGATATGCGTGATGTCATCCAGGTTGATAATCGCGCCCAGCTTCGCTGCCAGGGCATATTCCTCTTCAGGCGTATCGTTGGAGGAAAACATAATCTCCTCGCCCTTGGCGCCGATCGCATCACAGAGCATCAGTTCCGTTTCGGAAGAACAGTCACAGCCACAGCCGTATTCCCGTAAAATGTCAACCAAAAACGGGTTCGGGGTCGCTTTGATCGCAAAATATTCCCGAAATCCAGGGTTCCAGGAAAATGCCTCTTTTACTCTTTTCGCATTTTCGCGGATTCCTTTTTCATCGTAGAGATGAAACGGAGTCGGGTACGTCTTTGCGATTTCTTCAATCTGTTCTTTGGTTACAAATGGTTTTTTGTTCATCGTTGCTCCTTTATCTGCCTCTCTTATCGGTTCTCAATCTGCCAGTCGATCGGTTCCACTCCATGTGCTTTTAAAAATTCATTGGTCTGGCTGAAATGCCTGCAGCCGAAAAATCCGCGATATGCAGACAAGGGACTCGGATGCGGTGCCTTCAAAATCAAATGCTGCGGATTCGTCAACATCGAAGCCTTCTGCTGCGCCGGACGTCCCCAGAGCAAAAAAACGATCGGACGGTCCTGCGCATTAACCGCTTCGATGACTGCATCCGTAAACTGCTCCCAGCCTTTTCCCTGATGGGAATTTGCCTGATGCGCCCGCACAGTCAACACGGTGTTCAACATCAGCACGCCCTGCTTCGCCCATTTTTCCAGATAACCGTTGTTTGGAATATAGCATCCCAGATCATCATGCAGCTCCTGATAAATATTAACAAGCGACGGCGGCACCTCCTCTCCCGGCTGCACAGAAAAGCAAAGCCCATGCGCCTGATGCTCGTTATGATAAGGGTCCTGTCCCAAAATCACGACCTTCACCTCGCGAAGCGGCGTAAAATGAAATGCGTTGAAAATATCATCCGCCGGAGGATATACCACATGCGTCGCATATTCTTCTTTCACAAAAGAAAATAACTTCGCATAATACGGTTTTCGAAACTCATCCTTTAACGCCGGCAACCAGTCGTTGCTGATCATTGCCATCTTACCGCGACTCCTTCCTTCTGCAGGTATGCCTTGACCTGTCCGATTTCCAGCTCTTTATAGTGAAATAAGGAAGCCGCCAGCGCCGCATCTGCCATGCCGTCTGTCAGTGCCTCCTTGAAATGCTCCATCTTGCCTGCACCACCGGAAGCGATGACCGGAATCGACACGTTCTGTGCGATCGCCCGGGTCAGCGGAATATCATAGCCTGCCTTCGTTCCATCGCAGTCCATGCTCGTCAGCAAAATCTCCCCGGCTCCCAGCTCCTGCGCCTTTCTCGCCCATTCTACCGCGTCCAGACCGGTATCGATCCGTCCGCCGTTTTTATAAACCGTCCAGCCCTCTGCACCGTCTGCTCTGCGCCTTGCATCAATCGCAACGACAACGCACTGGCTGCCGAACTTTTCCGCCGCATCCGCGATCAGCTGCGGATTGGAAATCGCCGCTGAGTTGACAGAAATTTTATCCGCTCCTTCCCGCAGCAATGCCTTAAAATCCTCAACCGTGCGGATTCCGCCGCCGACCGTAAACGGGATAAACACCTGCTCAGCAACCCGTCTTACCATGTCCACGACCGTCGCCCGCGCATCCGAGGACGCTGTAATATCCAGGAAAACCAATTCGTCCGCACCAGCCTTATCATACGCCGCTGCGATCTCCACCGGATCTCCTGCATCCCTCAAATTGACAAAATTAACGCCCTTTACTACCCTGCCATTATGGACGTCCAGACAGGGAATGATCCGTTTTGTAAACATCCTCAGTTGCCCTCCCTGCCTAATCTCACAAAGTTCTCCAAAATTTTCAGCCCAGCCTCCGAACTCTTTTCCGGGTGGAACTGACAGGCGAACAGATTTCCTTTTTCCACAGAAGCATCGATGGAAACGCCATACTCGGTTCTCGCGGTGACAATATCCTCCTCCGCCTTCAGATAATAGGAATGCACGAAATACACATACGGCTCCCTGGAAAATCCTTCAAACAGCCGTCCTTTTTGCGGAAAGGAGAGGGAATTCCAGCCGATATGCGGAATTTTAAGCGGTCTTTTGTCTTCTGCAACGCCGTCTGGAATCCGCAGGATTTTTCCCTTTAACAGACCGAGCCCCTCCACGCCAGGGCTTTCCTCGCTCGATTCAAATAACAGCTGCAAACCAAGGCAAATTCCAAGAAACGGAGTATTCTTGTCGACAATCTCGGAAATCACATCAATCAGACCATATTCTTTTAATTTCCCCATCGCATCCCCGAATGCCCCAACACCCGGAAGGATGACTTTTTCTGCTGCAAGCAGCTGTTTCGGGTCGCGCGTCAGTATCGTATCCTCGTGCAAATATGCCAGCGCCTTCTGGACACTTTTTACATTTCCTGCGTCATAGTCGATAATTGCAATCATTTGGTTCCTCATTATTTATTAGAAATACTATTTTTCTTCCAGCAACAGCGTAACCGGATGCATCGGTACACTATATCCGCGCTCCTTAATCTCTTCCGTCATCTGATACAAATGGGAATGAACCCGGTACAGACAGGATTTTTGATTAAAATATGCAACCTTTTCAAACGGAAAACGGATCAGCTGCGGCAGCTCCATCCCAACGCCCAGCTCCAGAATCACCAAATTTCTGTTTAATGTCCCCTGCAGCCATTTGGTGTAAGTTTCCCAACTGTCTGTCGGATACACTCCACTATCCGTTTCTTCCTCTCCCTCTTTGGCTGGCGTCAGAATTCGATTTTCTTTCAGTCCTGCCTGTTCCAACAAACCGTCCTCGCATAGAGAAATCACAAAATAATTTTTATCCTTCAAAAGATCTGCCAGAACTTCATATGCCTTCTGAACCTGTTCTTTTTCACAGCCGCCCGCTTTCTTTTGGCTTTTATGAAATGCGAGCAGCGCTGCCGCAGCGGGATCTGTCTGGGCGGTCTTGGCAAGCTCTGTAAAAAAAGGATCTTCCTGTGCTTCCTCTTTTACTGCAAACTCCGTTCCAATCCCGACAAGCACCATCTGCGCCTGTTCAATGGACTGTCTAATTTGTTCCAACATATCGTATCAACCTTTCTTAACTTCCTTTCGCCTGCAAATGCAGCCTGCAGACCGGAATCCAGAAACATTATATCAGACTTTAGTGTAGTAAACAACTACATTTCTTATGGGATATATTCGCCTGCGTCGGGTCGCGAAAGCGACATCCTTCCATTCCGACGCAGTGCGATCCTTACGGAGCGTTTTTGCATTCGCCATCCGTTCACACGCGCCATTCGCAAACTCGCATCTTCGATGTTTTCCGCTGCTGCGCAGCTCCTTTTGCTCATAGAGCGGCGCTCCCTTCATGGAATCCAGCAGTCAGATTTTCGTGCAAGCACGAATCTGCATGTTTGGTCCCACGGGTGAACTTGGATAACAAAAAACGTCTGTTGAGTTCTCAACAGACGTCTTTGTCATTATAGGTTCATACCTTCAAAACTGAACACTGAAATCCTCTTTTGTATCTTCCACATCCATTCCCAACCTGTCAGGATAAGCCCTCGACCGATTAGTATTTGTCAGCT
>OIWN01000229.1_pt1 | contig 53542 bp, 54 predicted proteins | sample 1587591 | NCBI WGS metagenome assembly OIWN01 (sample SAMEA3888901, study PRJEB22519) | human gut metagenome | biome: human gut; feature: human-associated habitat; material: faeces | place: Denmark | collected 2010 | reverse complement strand
ACCTCCAAACTGAGTAATTTTATCTTACATCAGTTTGGAGGTTTACACAAACTTTGGGATACTCCCTCCACAGCTGCTGCATATTGTATTCAGCTGTTTTACCGCATGGTGACGGACATTTGCTGCAGTCAGGAACCAGTCTTTCTTTTTCAACTCTGACTTCTCGTATCATTTTTTCGATGGCTGCATTATCAAAACTCACATTTGTAATTGTTGTAAACAGTCCTTTCAGTATGACTTGTGAAGTTCTTGGGGAAATAATTTCTGCGCCATCGACTGCTCTTGCAAGAGCAATCAATGCACCGGTCAGTTCATCCTGTAGTTTGGCAGTATCTGTCTGTTCACGCTGATAACAAAACATCTTTTTTTCCATGATTGTAGTCTCCTCTACTCCAGAATTTTCCCATCAATACTGATTGTTACAACCTGCCATGGTATGAATTTTCCACTGTTTTGAAGTGCTTTTTTTGCTGCCATCTCCAGTCCACCGCAGCATGGAACCTCCATTCTTACAATTGTCACACTTTGAATATTGTTATTTTGAATAATCCCGGTCAGTTTCTCACTGTAATCTACTTGATCTAATTTTGGACAACCAATTAAAGTTACCTTATTTCGAATAAAATCCTGATGAAAGCTGGCATAAGCGTATGCAGTACAATCGGCTGCAATTAAAAGTTTTGCATCGTTAAAATATGGTGCATGAACAGGAGCCAGTTTAATCTGTACCGGCCAGTTCTGAAGCTTTGATATTGAATCTGCAGTAGAAGCTGGTTTTTCGGACTCAGGCGTTTCTGTTCGCCGAATCTGCATGATTTTAGATCCAGGACAGCTGGAGTGAGAGGACATTGCCGGGTTTTTGGCAAATTGTTTTTTCTGTGCTTCTTTCACGGCTTCTTCATCATATGCAGGGGCTTCTCTTTCTTCAAAAGAAATGGCACCTGTGGGACATTTCGGAAGACAATCGCCTAGTCCGTCACAGAAATGTTCTCGCATCAATTCTGCCTTTCCGTCAATGATATCAATAGCACCTTCGTGGCAAGCGTCTGCGCAGGCACCGCAGCCGTTACATTTTTCTTTATCGATCTTGATAAGCTTTCTTAACATTTTAACCTCCGTCCATAGCATTTAATGTTTGTTTCTGCTAGAATTGTAGTATGTGAAATACGACTTGTATGTTTGATTTCCAACATGGAGGAATGATTTTGGAAAAATATTTACCTATCCTAAGAAACAGTCCGTTTTTTAAAGGTCTTACAGATAACGAGATATTATCCATATTGCATTGTGTAAATGCAACAGCAGTTTCTAAAGAACGGGATTCCTATATTTTCAGAGCAGGAGATTTTACCGAGGTAATGGGACTTGTGGTGTCAGGCTGTGTTCTTGTTATGCAGGAAGATCTCTGGGGACATCGGAATATTTTGTCAAAATGTCATGCCAGTGATTTCTTTGGAGAACCGTATGCAGCAAGCCCGGGAGCTGTTTTAAATATCAGTGTGGTAGCGGATGAGGATTGTGAAATTATTTTCTTAAATATCCAAAGACTTCTGGTTACTTGTCCAACTGCATGTGAGCATCATCAGAAGCTGATCCGTAATCTGGTTCGTGTCCTGGCAAATAAGATACTGATCCTGAACGATAAGATCACACATGTTGGAAAGCGAACAACAAGGGATAAATTATTATCCTATCTGTCTGCTGAATCTATCAAACATTCGTCATTGTCTTTTGAGATTCCTTTTGATCGGCAGCAGCTGGCTGATTATCTTTGTATTGATCGTGCAGCAATGTCTACAGAGATATCAAAGTTACAAAAAGAAGGCTTTATAAAAACAAATAGAAATCATTTTGAAATAAGGCTACCGCAACCCCACTGGGTTTAGACGATGGGGAAAGGCAGCTTTTTTCACAGAGTTTTGAGCTCAGGGATTGCTCACTCGACCCGCAGCATCCGATAACCGATGCCGATGTGCGTTTGTATGTATTGCTGCCCATCTTTCCCGTTTTCCAGCTTTTTGCGCAAGGTTGCCATGAATACTCGCAGAGAAGCAATATCATTTTCCCAACTGCTGCCCCAAATCTGTTGCGTAATGTAGGTGTGTGTCAGAACCTTACCAACATTTTTGGAGAGCAGGCACAACAGTTTGTATTCGATGGGCGTTAGGTGCAGTTCTGCACCATCAAGATATGCGCAGCCTGCCGCATAGTCGATTTTCAGCGCACCGTTCGTAAAAATTGGGGTTTCCTTTGCCGTATCTGCTTTTATCAACGCTAACCTTCGCTGTGTCACCCGCAGTCGTGCCAACAGTTCATCCACGGAAAAAGGTTTCGTCAGGTAATCGTCCGCCCCGGCATCCAGCGCCCCGATTTTATCGGAATCCTCTGTTCTGGCGCTGATTACAATGATCGGCATATTCGACCACGAACGGATCTTTTGGATGATCTCCACGCCATCCATATCTGGAAGTCCCAGATCAAGCAGCACAATATCTGGATTGTGAGACAGCGCCTCCATCACGGCGCTTGCGCCGTTTTGCGCCGAAAGATACCTGTATTCGTGAGTTTTCAGCGTCGTAGTGATCAGATTGCGCACAGGGGTATCATCTTCTACAACAAGGATAAGTGGCTTATTCATTTAAGTTCACCTCACTAAGTGGTAATGTAAAGGAAAAGATGCAGCCATGCGGCGAATTGTTTTTCAGCGTTATTTCGCCATGATGTGCATGAATGATGGCTTGGCAGAGCGTGAGCCCAAGTCCGAGGCTTCGGCGGCTGTCGCCAATCGGATTTCCCCCGGCAAAGAACATTTCAAAAACACGCTCCTTTAGTTCGTCCGGGATACCAGGGCCGTTATCGCTGACACAGATCTCAACCGCTTTTTTTTGCTGGATTGCCGTGATGCAGATGTTAGAGCCAGCCGTAGTATATTTGACTGCATTGTTCACCAGATTGATAAGCACCTGCACGATGAGTCCTGCATCCACCCGTATCAGTAGCGGCACGTCTCCGCAATCCACCGTGATGTGATGTTCTGTCGATCTTCGGTCGATATGCCGTAGCGCTTCCGACACAATATCGTCCACAACCTGATCGGAAAGACGCAGCTTGACGCTGCCGTCAGCGATTTTCGTAATGGAGAGCAAATTCTCAACCAGCTCGGTCAGCCACTGTGCATCGTCATGAATGTCCGTAAAAATCTGTTTCCGTGTTTGCTCATCCAGCATGTCATAGCTGTGCAGCAGTGTGTCGGCGTTGCCGGAAATAGAGGTCAGCGGTGTCCTGAGATCATGAGAAATTGAACGCAGAAGATTAGCGCGAAGCTGTTCGTTCTTTGCAAGAACGGCAGCTTCTTCCTTTTCTCTGGCATTTCGCAGGTTGTCCAACGCCAGAGCGCACTCACCGAGAAGGGAGAACAGAACGCTGGATGTAAATGCGTCAGGCTGCGTTTGCTTTTCCATCGGAATCCCGACAACGCCGTAAATTTGCTGCTCAGTACGAATGGCAAGATACAGTCGTTTTGCTTTGGGAAAGTTTTGTGTCGTTGCTCCGGCACGTTTCCGGTTTTGCCAGACCCAGTCGATCACATCCTGTTCCTGGTCTGTGTCCGGGGCACTATAGGGGCAGCTTGCGTCAGCCGGGTAAAGGATCCCTTTGGACAGCGCGCCTTCCTGTGCCGGATAAATCAGGATGTTCCGCTGCATGAGCTTTTGTATCTGCGTTGCGGTCATCCGGTAAACTTCCTCAGATGTTTCCGCCTTTTGAAGCTGCCTGTTCATATCAAAAAGCAGCTTTGTGCGATAAGCGTCCCGTGCGGATAGCTGCGCGTGGGCTTTGAGCTTGGCTGCAAGTGTACCGGTCAAAAGCGCAGCCATGAACATGACGGCAAAGGTTATGGGATATTTGCTTCCATAGGCGACCAAAGACAGCCTGGGTTCTGTCAGAAAATAATTGAACAAGATGACACTCAAAAAGGCGGACAGCACGCCGCAGGTATATCCGCTGGTAAAAGCGGAGGTCAGAAGCACACCCAGCAGATAAACCATGATGATATTGGCATCCGCAAAGCCAAGCCGCAGAAACAACCATCCGATGATCGTAGCGGCTGTCAGAATCCCGACAGTCAGAAGCAGTTCCCGGGCGGTTGGAAGCGCCGGGCGAACGGCGAAAAGTGGTTTCCTGGGATAGCTTTTATAGACCTCCGCATCCGGAATGATGTGAATGTCCATCTCCGGCGCAAGCGTAATGAGCTGTTCTGTCAGCGTCGGTTCGCTCCAGAAATGCCGTCGCTGCACGCCGCTGCGCCCAATTACGATTTTGGTCACATCGGAGAGCCGCGCATATTCTGCAATCTGCGTCGGTACATCTTCTCCATGTGTTGTGATGATCTCTGCACCAAGCTGCTGCGCAAGACGTATATTCGCCTGCAGTCGAGCGATATCTTCTGCGTTCATGCCAGAGTATCCGGGAGTCTGCACATAGAGCGCGGTAAGGCTTCCGCAAAATGCCTGCGCCATTTTTCCTGCCATTCGTACAATACGTTCATTAGATGGGGACGAGGACAGGCACACCAGAATATGCTCTTTTGATAGATTGTTTTCATTGTTCTGCACAGTTTCACCACCCCTCTTGATGGTATTATAGCACCAAAAGGCGGCGGTTTCTATTGTGTCCAATCGGATTCGTTTCTGATTTTCGTACAGAAAGCGATCCAGCTGCTTCATCAGAAACCATCCGAACAGGAACGTTAGAGCCATCCCAACGATCAAAATGACATCTTTCACATTGTTTCACCGTCCGTTCATATCCGGAAACACTTTTGCAGCGCCTTATATTCACCCAGCGCTAAAATTGTTATTTCTCCTGACAGCACCGTATCAGGCGTAATTGAAACGTCGGTTTTTCCGGAATGTTTGATGCCAAGAATGTTAATGCCATACTTCCTGCGAATATTCAGTTCACCAACGCTTTTGCCAATCCACTCGTGTGGAACTTCTACTTCAAAAATGGCGTGCTGCTCGTCGATCTCCATGTAGTCGAAAATATGATCGGCAGTATATCGAATTGCTGCCCATTCTGCTACCTGCTTTTCCGGGTAGATCACATGGTCGGCTCCGTTGCGAAGCAGAAACTTTGCATGTACATCCCGCTCGGCACGCGACACTACACACTTCGCGCCAAGCTCCTTCAGAAGCGACGTCGTTTCCAGCGAATTCTGAAAGCTGCCGCCAATGGTCACGATGCAGACATCGAAATTTCCGATGCCAAGGGAGCGAAGAAACTCCGCGTTTGTACTGTCTCCAATTTGCGCGTTGGTGACGAGGTGAAGTACATCATTGATCCGTTCTTCGTCTATATCGACTGCCATGATCTGATGCTCCAGCTGAGATAACTGCATAGCGATATGCCGTCCGAAGCGGCCTGCGCCAATCAATAAAATGTTTTTCATGTGTAAAGACTCCTTATCCAATCATTATTTTTTCCTGCGGCAGCTTTGCGCCGTTTATTTTTTTACCGGAAAACGCTGCATAAATGAGCGTAAGACCGCCGACTCTGCCCAGATACATGAGCACGATCAGCACTATTTGGGAAGGGAGATGCAGCTGCGGCGTGATACCCAGCGTCAATCCCACTGTTCCGACTGCCGAAGCCGTTTCATACAGGCATGCGGAAAGCGTCAAATCTTCATATACGCTGATAAAAACAGCGCCGCCAAAGAACAGTGTAAGGTACATTGTCAGAATGGTTGCGGCGGTCTTGACAGCGCTGAAATCAATCCTGCGTCCGAAAAACTGAGCATTCTCCCGCTGACGAAAGGTTGCGGCAGTATTGGCAAGCAAGACCGCCAGTGTCGTTGTTTTTATTCCGCCTGCCGTAGAACCCGGAGAACCGCCAATGAGCATCAGAAGGATCATTATGCCCTGCGACGCACCGGACATTGCAGATAGCGTTACTGTGTTATAGCCCGCGGTCCTCGGCGTAACGGACTGAAAAAAAGATGCCAGCAGCCGCTTTCCGGTAGAAAGCGTGGAAAAGTCGGTGAAAAAGAAAAACGCGGCGGGCAAAAGAATTAAAAGACCTGTCGTGACAAGGATCACCTTACTCTGCATCCGGTAGCGATGAAGCCGCCACTTGTTTTCGCAGACATCGTCCCATGTCAAAAAACCAATGCCGCCAACTACGATCAGCAGCATGATCGTGATATTGATTGTCGGACTGCCGGCATAGCCGGTAAGGGATGGATAGAGATTACTTTCTGTTCCAAGAATGTCAAATCCGGCGTTGCAGAATGCGGATATGGAATGAAACACTGCCATCCAGATGCCGCGCCATCCATAGTCATGGCAAAACACCGGCAGCATGGCCAGTGCGCCCAGCAGTTCGATCAAAAACGTTCCTCGCAAGATGAACCGTGTCAGACGGACGATTCCGCCGACCTTTGGCGCAGAAATTGCATCTTGCATGGTGCTGCGCTGCATCAGGGAGATTTTTCGCCCGGACAACAGCGCAAACGATGCTGCTACGGTTATGACGCCAAGTCCTCCGATCTGGATCAGTACCAGAATGATCATCTGTCCGAAGCCGGACCAATAGCTTCCGGTATCTTGAACAACAAGTCCTGTGACGCAGACGGCAGAGGTCGCGGTAAACAGCGTTTCATTGAATGGCGTTACACATCCGGCTATTGTGGAGATCGGAAGCATCAGCAGCAGCGCTCCGAGCAAAATGACCCCGGCAAACCCTAATGTGATAGTTTGAAAAGACGAAAGACGGTGCTTTCGACGGATGATTTTCTTTGGCATAAAGGCAGCTCCTTATTTCTGTGATAATTATATTTTATACGGCCAGAGATTTTAAGATCGGATAAGGGACGGGGACGTCGCATTAAGGTTGGATAAAGATGGCAGAGCGCGCATTCTATTGGATACCAGAAAAAACCTCTCCGCAGTCGGGGAACCGGCGGGAGAGGTTTTCTTTTTCGAAATTTATGGTATGTTTTCACACATTGCAGGCGCATGCAGCGTCCCGCGTCAGAATCCGAACCTTACAGTCTCTGCTGTACGTTGCGGATGTACGCTTCCTGCAGCTCGGGGCTCTTTGCAGGATCGATATCGTCCGGAAACTCGGCGTCGATGGTGGACACCTCCGGTCTGTAGTTTAAGCGAAGCGCGTGTTTCTCGATGTAATCCGTCGCTTTGTTATAAACCTCCTCCGTTACTCCGTTTAAGGTAATAGTATATAATTTTGACATCTGTGTATCCTCCGTTTCGTTGAAATTCAGCACCTCTGCTGATAGCTTCAGTATATACCTGTCGGGCAGATTTTAAAAGAGAAAAGGCTCATATTACCTGTAGAAATAATAATGATAATTATTACTAATATTGTACAAAATAGACAAATCTAACAGAAATTTGTTGGATTTCATTTTATAAGATGGTAAAATAGCTTCAAAACGATGGGAAAATCCCGGTGGCGAGGACCGCAGAAATCAGGTGTCAGACCCCGGTCAAAACCGGAGATTTTTTACCTGAAAAATCGAAATTGTAAAGGAGATAAGTTTGAAATGAAGATTCGCAAGGCGGAGAAAAAGGATATCCCAAGAATTCTTGAACTGTTGGGACAGGTATTGCAGATCCATGCAGAGATCCGCCCGGATATTTTTATACCAGGTACCACCAAATATACCCTTTGTGAGTTGACGGAATTATTGAAGCAGGAGGATAAACCGGTCTATGTTGCCGTAGATGAGGACGATTTGTGCATGGGCTATGCCTTCTGTCAGCTCAGGGAACAGCCATTTTCCACCAACATGGTGTCCTTTAAATCATTGTTTATTGATGACCTGTGCGTTGACAAGCAGGCACGAGGGCAGCACATTGGGGAAAGTCTGTTTGAATATGTGAAGCAACAGGCAAAGGAACTTGGCTGCTACGAAGTAACCCTGAACGTCTGGACAGGAAACACATCGGCAGAGCACTTCTACGAAAAAATGGGCATGAAAACAAAGGAACGGCAGATGGAATATATCCTGTGAGTCGGTTGGGTCAGGTCCTGGTCAAAACCGGACACGATCTACGCTTTGTTTCGGGACGGTCAGTTTCTGACACAGAGTATCCAGTCAGATAAAAATCAGGAAGTTGTGGAGGAGATAGGATCATGTCAAAAGAGGAGTATTTGATTACCGATACGCCGCTGAAAGCGCTGACGGTTTTTGCAATGCCGATGATTCTCGGCAGCTTTTTTCAGCAGGTATACAATATGGCTGACTCCATTATCGTCGGTCAGTTTGTGGGTTCCTCTGCACTGGCAGCGGTTGGTGCCTGTGCAGCCCTGACGAATGTTTTCATTTGTGTGGCACTGGGCGCCGGTGTCGGTGCTGGTGTGCTTGTGAGCCGCTATTTTGGCGCCAAAGAGTATGGCAAAATGAAAACCATTGTGTCTACGTCGCTGATCAGCTTTTTACTTCTGAGTATCCTCCTTGGTATCTTTGGCTTTTGCTTTTCCCATGCGATGATGAGCGGATTACAGACCCCTGCCGATATTCTGGAGGAAGCGGTACTGTACTTGCGGGTCTATTTTGTGGGCTTTCCGTTTTTGTTCATGTACAATATTCTCTCCACCATGTTCACTTCCATCGGTGAATCAAAAATTCCACTGGGGCTGCTGATCTTTTCATCCATTCTGAATATTGTGATGGATCTTTGGATGGTAGCCGGTCTGGGGCTTGGTGTATTCGGCGCAGCGCTTGCAACCCTGATTGCCCAGGGAATTTCCGCTGTTTTTTCACTTTTAATTTTCTTATACCGGATGCGGCGATACCAAAGCCCGTTTCAGTGGTTTGACGGGCGCAGGCTGCGCTCGATGCTTCGGATCGCAGTGCCCTCGGTCCTGCAGCAGTCTACCGTGTCGATCGGTATGATGATCGTACAGGCAGTGGTAAATCCCTTCGGTACACAGGCACTTGCAGGATATGCGGCGACGATGCGGGTGGAGAATGTTTTTTCCCTGATCTTCGTGTCCATCGGTAATGCAGTTTCGCCGTATGTTTCCCAGAACCTTGGGGCAGGCAAAACCGAGCGTATCAAAAAAGGTTATCATGCGGCATTGGTGTTGGACGTGTGTTTTGCGGCGGTTGCCTTTCTTGTCATTGAAACACTGCACACGCAGATTTCTTCGCTATTTCTTGGAAAAGACGGAACCGCGCTGGCTTATCAGGTGTCCGGAGATTATATGAGATGGCTTGGTTACTTCTTTATCTTTATGGGAATTAAAATGGCAACCGATGGAGTTCTTCGCGGACTCGGCATCATGCGACCGTTCCTTATTGCCAACATGGTAAACCTTGCGATCCGCTTGTCTGTGGCTTTGATCTGTGCACCGCGTTTTGGCATCGACTTTGTCTGGCTTGCCGTGCCGGCCGGCTGGCTCGCTAACTTTTTGGTTTCCTATGCGGCGCTCAGAAAATCCTGGCCGGGCGAGAAAGTGGAGCCATCTCGAATATTTTCATAATCCTTGAAATTGTCCTTGAAATATGCCATCATTAGTTCATGGGATGCAAAAGTATAAAAGAGTTAGAAAGAGCAGGTATCATATATGAAAAAGAAGATCATTGTTGCAGTAGTGGTAGTTGTTGTGATTTTGGCGGCGATCGCGATTATCTCTGTCCTGGCACAGACACCGGCGCTGATCTGACCGGAAAGGAAGCAGGACAACGCTTATGAAATTGTTATACGGTACCGGCAATCCGGCAAAGGCAGCTGCCATGCAGAACCGCATAGCCGGACTTGGCATTGAACTGATCAGTCTGCAGGATCTGCGGGCACAGGGTATGGAGATCCCCGATGTCCCGGAGACAGGCAATACACCTCTGGAGAATGCCAGGCAGAAAGCTCATGCTTATTATGAAGCTTTTCGTATGCCTGTATTTTCCTGTGATTCCGGGTTGTATTTTGAAGATGTCCCGGAGGCGATCCAGCCCGGGGGACATGTGCGTACGGTGAACGGTGTGTATCTGACGGATGAGCAGATGCTGGAGCACTATATCGGACTGGTCAAACGCTATGGAAGGCTTACGGCAAAATACCGCAATGCCATCTGCTATGTGCAGGATGAGGAACATGTATATGAGGCGATGGAGCCTGACATGGAAAGTGAGAAATTCTGGCTGACGGATGTACCCCACAGCAGCATCCGCAGAGAGGGGTTTCCGCTGGACAGCATTTCCCTGGATCCCGGAACCGGGAAATATTTCTATGATCTGCCTGAGACGGTGGTGGATCAGGTGGCGGTAGAGGAAGGTTTTCTTATTTTTTTCCGGAGAATCTTACAATACAGATGAAGGAATGTAACTATTCAGAGGCGTTTTTGCGAATGGGGTTCTGAATAGTTACAAAGAAATCATAAAACAACAAAGTGCGGAGAGGCGCCTGGATAGGAGAATATATGGCAGTGGAGAGTATAACAGAAACGGCAATGATCTGGGGAACTGTAAGCAGTGCAAGTATGGTGGGGATGGTGATATCTCTGCTATTATCCGTGGGTTTACCCATATTTTTGTGTATTTTTATCTATAAGAAGACAAAGGCGTGGGTGCCGGCATTTTTCATCGGCTGCGGTATCTTCGTGGGCTTTGCCATGATCTTAGAGCAGATCTGTCATGCCATCGTGCTGACGGTGACCGGAAGCGTGATCCGGGACAATATCTGGCTGTATGCGATTTACGGTGGGCTTGCAGCAGCACTTTTTGAGGAGTGTGGCCGGTGGATCGCCATGAAATTCTGCCTGAAAAAACATCTTACCCGGGAAAATGCGTTGATGTACGGCGCCGGACATGGCGGCATTGAAGCTTTTCTGATTCTTGGTATGTCTTCTATGAGCAATCTCCTTACTGCAGCCATGATCAACGGTGGTCTGATGGAGAAGACTATGGCGGCATTGGAGCCCGCACAACAGGAGGTAACCTACCATCAGCTCTCTGTTCTCTGGATCACGCCGGCTTACCAGTTCTATCTCGCACCGGTGGAGCGGATCAGTGCGATCGCTCTGCAGATCGCGTTGTCGATTCTTGTATACAGTGCGGTGAAGACTGGCAGAAAGCTGCATTTGGCAGCAGCCTTCGGACTGCATTTTGCAGTGGACTTCTTAACCGTGATATGCGCCGCTGCCATTCCCACCTGGGCATTGGAACTGGGACTGTTATTGGTGATTGCAGTGATCTGTGTAGTGGTATACCAATTGGTATATGTACAGATGGCAGAGAAAAAGGCCTGACAGAGACAAAAACCATCAGATAAGAAGGAATGGATTTGAAAAAACCGAACAGGTCATGAGTCATGAAACATGATATAAGAGATAAGAGGCAAAAGAGGCAACGAACAATGAAGATCAACAGAGAAAAAGCACTGGCAGCATTTCAGGAATACACGGACCGTTATGACAGCAGCCGGGACATGATCCGCCTGAAAATAGAACACACCTACCGGGTCTGCGGATTGTGTCAGCAGATCGCCAGATCTCTGGACCTTCCAGAGGAAGAGGTGGACATTGCGTGGCTGACCGGACTGCTCCATGATGTGGGACGCTTTGAACAGCAGCGGGTATATGGTACCTTCACCGATGCAGATTCCATCGATCATGCGAAATACGGAGCAAGGATTTTATTTGGCAAGGTCTGGGCAGAGAAACACGGACTTACTTCCGGAAGCGAAGAAAGCCTGCCCGAGGAAATTCAGGCAGATGCCGGAATCAGTATCCGGGATTTCGTAGAAGATGCTTCCTGCGATGAGCTTCTGTGGACGGCGGTGTTTTATCACAGCGCCTACCGGATTCCGGAGGGACTGGACGAACGTACAGCAATGTTCTGCCATATCTTACGGGATGCGGATAAGATTGATATTTTGAAGGTCAATGTGGAATTCCCTCTGGAAGAGATCTACAATGTGGACACAGAGGTATTATATCAGGAGGAAGTGACGCCGGAAGTACTGCAGAGCTTTGATGAGGAGCATGCCGTACTACGATCCCTGAAGAAAACAGCAGTGGACAACGTGGTGGGACATATTTCACTGGTGTACGAGCTGGTCTATCCAGAGAGCTGCCGTATTGTGAAGAGACAGGGGTATCTGGATAAGATGATGAATTTTGAATCACGGAATCCTCAGACGAGAAAACAGTTCGAGCATATCAGAGAACATATGAGAGAATATCTTGCCGGAAAATAATGTTGGATACCTGACAGACAGAAACCAAACTGAAAATCTCACGGATGGCGGAGAATACCGTTATTCGTGAGATTTTCATTTACAAAGAGCGATTTTTCGTTTTGTATATCGCAGATTCCTCCTGCACAGACTAAACAGTAGCACTTGATCGATAACATAATTTTGCATATGTTATCGATCAAGTGCACGATTGTTATGCAAAAACAGGATGCCTGTAAAATGAGGCATCTTCGCAGAACGCGGGAAAGGAGTTTGCAATGGATGGATTGACTGGGGGAATCGGCGGAACAGAAGCGTTTCCCTTGAATGAACTGCCGGTAGGATTCGGCATGGCGCTGGCGATAAATGAACAGGCCATGCAAGGCTATGCGGCACTGACAGAGACGGAGAAGGAACATCTGATCCTCCGGTGCCGGGATGCTGGATCCAAAGAAGAGATGGAGCGGATCGTGGCATCACTGGTACCGGGAGAATCGGCGGAGAGTGTTATTGCCAGCCTCCGTCAAGGGTAAGGATCTGTCCGGTGAGATAGGTTGGCGCCTGGATGAGCTGGAGGACAAGTTTTGCGACTTCCTCCGGCTGGCCCAGACGGTCGGCGGGAATCTCTTCCCGGAGGGCGTTCATTTCCTCGGCGGAGAAGCAGTGGTTCATGGCAGTATCAATAACACCGCAGGAGATGGCGTTGACCTGGATATTACTGGGAGCCAGCTCCTTGGCCAGTGCTTTGGTGAAGCTGTTCACACCACCCTTGGAGGCGGAGTAAGCCACTTCCATGGAAGCTCCCACATTTCCCCAGACGGAGGAAATATTGATAATGCGTCCGCTGTGCTTCAGCAGCATCAGAGGCACTGCCAGACGGCTGGTGTAGAAGCAGGAGCTCAGGTTCGTATTCAGGACATGCTGCCATTCTTCGACACTCATATCCGTGAGCAGACCAATGTAAGAGATTCCGGCGTTGTTGACCAGTACATCCAGATGGTCCAGGGAGGCAAAAACTTTTTCGATGGCAGCGGGTTTCGATGCGTCCGCAGCCATGGCGGTGCAGGTGATGCCATATTTTTCTTCTAAACAGGCAGCCACTTCCTGAAGGTCCGGCAAGGTATGGCTACAGGTGAGGATCAGATGGTAGCCGGCTTCGGCCAGGGCTTCTGCGATGGCCCTACCGATGCCGCGGGAGGCACCGGTGACAAGAGCCAACGGTGCGTTCTTTATTGTATTCATGTAAAGTATCCTTTCTGAATTATTGTTTTTCATTCACGGCGGCAGCCCGGCATAAGTCATCCGCAAAGTCCATCAGCTACCACGGGTTCCGCTATTCTACAGCAAGCTTTGGAGATAAAACAGTGCCGGATGCTAAAAACCTGTAAAACGAGTGTAGCACAGATGGACTTGCTTTTCCATAGGGGAACTGCTACACTGGACAAAAGGAGAGAAAATTATGTTCGATTTGATCATTATCGGTTCCGGTCCCGCAGGGCTGTCAGCTGCAGTCTATGGTAAGAGAGCGGGACTGAATCTACTTATTATAGAAGAAAAGCCCATGAGCGGCGGTCAGATCCTCAATACCTATGAGGTGGATAACTATCTGGGACTTCCCGGCATCAGTGGATTCGATATGGGAATGACGTTCCGGCATCATGCAGAGAAACTGGGAGCGGAGTTCCTGGAGGCTACGGTACACAGTGTGGAAGAACGAGGCGATTACAAATGCGTCTATGCGGGCAACCAGGAACTGGAGACCCGTACGGTGATCTTTGCCACCGGTGCGGAACATGCCAGATTAGGAGTACCCGGCGAGGAAGAATTGAACGGCATGGGGGTATCCTACTGTGCTACCTGTGACGGTGCCTTTTTCCGGGGCAGAACGGTGGCTGTGGTCGGCGGCGGTGACGTGGCACTGGAAGATGCCATCTATCTGGCAAGAACCTGCGAAAAGGTGTATCTGATCCACAGAAGAGATAGTCTGCGGGGGGCTATGGTATTGCAGGAGGAATTAAAGAGTCTCCCTAATGTGGAGATTCTCTATGACCATGTGGTTACAGAGATCTGTGGCGAGGACATGGTGGAAAAGCTGCGTATCAAAAATGTGAAGACAGAAGCGGAAAAAGATCTGGAGGCAGCAGGCATCTTTATCGCTGTAGGCATCCATCCCAACACGGAACTGCTGCGGGAACTGGTGGCAGTCGGGGAAGACGGTTATATCCCTGCGGATGAGACCGGAGAGACCGGCCGCCCCGGCATTTATGTGGCCGGAGATATCCGTAAGAAACCTCTGCGCCAGGTCGTAACAGCGGTGGCAGACGGTGCCAATGCAGCAGTCAGCGCGGGAAATTACTGCAACCGTTTTCGTTAACAGACACAGATTAGTAATAAATTCATTAAGAAATTCGGAAGAAAACCGAAGAATATTTAAAGAAAAGAGTCACCTGGATGGTGGCTCTTTTTATGTAAAAACACCGCAAACCCGCATGAAATGGGAACTTCTTACAACATTGACAATTAATTCACTATATTGACAAATGGGAGTTCGCGTGATATATTTGTTAACGGATGTAACAAATTCGTAACAAATGATTTGAAAATGTAAAGAAATAAGTTAAGAAATTGAGACAGCTCCAAGAGTTTCAGGAGGATAGAATGGTTCGTAAATCTGTAAAAATTACCGTTTGCACCATGGCAGCGGTTATGGCTTTTTCCGGAATGAATATCACTGCAAATGCAGCAGCATCTTCATCTGTACTGCCCAGCGGCGGTATCGAGCTGACCCTGGCAAAGGGCAACAAGCTGGAGAGCCTTTCCACAGGTACCAAAAGCACGAAACAGATTGAAAGCATTATTGAGACTGTGATCCGTGACGATCAGATGGATACCACCCCGGAAGCATCCGAGGAGGAGTCCTTCAAGAATCTGGTAATCGCACAGGTGAATGATTATGTAAATGTAAGAAGCCTGCCCAGTGAGGAAGGTGAGATCGTCGGTAAATTGTATGACGATTCCGTTGGCCTCTTCATTTCCGAAGAGAACGGCTGGTATCAGATTTCTTCCGGTTCCGTAACCGGTTATGTAAAAGCCGAGTACTGTGTGACTGGCGACGAAGCAGTAGAACTTGCCAAGAAGGTAGGAACCCGACTGGCAACCGTTAACACCACCACATTGAAAGTTCGTACCGAGCCTTCGCTGGAAGCATCGGTGCTGGGTCTGGTTCCTCTGGAGGACGATCTGGTAGTATCCGATGAGACCGATGGCTGGGTACAGGTAGATACCGAGGAAGGTCTTGGATGGGTCTCTACAGAATTTGTTTCCCTGCATACGGAATTCGTAGAAGCAGAATCCAAAGAGGAAGAAGCAAAGCGTCTGGCAAAGGAGAAAGAAGAGAGAGAAAGAGCACGTGCCGCAGCGGCAGCCAAGGCAGCCACAAGCAGCAAGAGTTCTGGCTCTTCCGGCAGCGCTCCCGCAGTTACTTATGCGGCCAGCGGAGACAACGAGATGGGTACCGCAGTTGCCGACTATGCATTACAGTTCGTTGGTAACCCTTATGTATACGGCGGATCCAGCCTGACCAACGGCACTGACTGTTCCGGATTTGTAATGAGTGTATATGCTAACTTCGGTGTAAGTCTGCCTCATTCCTCTTCTGCAGACCGCAGCCAGGGTTCCGCGGTTGACGGACTTGCCAATGCACAGGCAGGTGACCTGATCTGTTACTCCGGACATGTGGCACTGTATATCGGTAACGGCCAGATCGTTCATGCATCTACCGCCAAGACCGGTATCATCGTATCTAATGCGGATTACAAGAAGGTACTGGCAGTTCGACGGATCTTCTGATTATATAACAGCAAGTACAAGGCACTGTGTGGAAACACACAGTGCTTTTTTGTGTATACGATGAGCGAGACTACTCGATTGCACCGTGTCATGTGGTCGGTTTATTTTCCATGTGGACAGTGGAACTTAAGTGCCGATAAGGCAAAAAACTATAAGTTGTATAACGAATTGTGCAATTTGTCAAAATATTGTTACGCGATGAAATGGGGATTGACAAAACGGAACTATACAAAGTATACAAAAAAAGTGACACGAACGTAAAAACGACAGAAAAGAAATTTAAATACAAAATAAGTTATCCACATCCAAAATGCCAGAAAATAGGATAAAAGTTACTTATACACAAAGTTATACACATTATCCACAGAAAAACCGGCACTGCAAGGGGGATAAATTTACGAAAAAACAGGAACAAATGTTTTGTGAACATGTAATAAAAATAATAAAATGACAGGATTTGTCGATTTTAGGGTTGACATACAGAATGTCAAAAACAAGTAAAAAACTTCTTAAATTGTTGCAAAAAGCTGTGCTATTGTGCTATAATGACTATACAATAAATACAAGGGATGCTACATAAAACCTTGTAAATAAATACTTGGAAGGGATGATCAGCATGAAGTTTATTATTGTTGGCAGAAACATCGAAGTTACACCAGGATTAAGAGCAGCAGTGGAGGAAAAGATCGGCAAGCTGGACAAGTATTTCAATCCCGACACAGAAGTACATGTAACATTAAGCGTTGAAAAAGAACGTCAGAAAATTGAGGTGACCATTCCGGTAAAGGGAAGCATTATCCGTTCGGAGCAGGTAAGCAACGATATGTATGTATCCATTGATCTGGTGGAAGAGATCATTGAGAGACAGTTGAAAAAATATAAGAACAAGATCGTTGACAAACAGCAGGCGGCAGCTTCTTTCAGCAAAGCCTATGTAGAGAATGATTACACAGACGATGACGAGATCAAGATCGTTCGTACCAAGAAGTTCGATATCAAGCCCATGTATCCCGAGGATGCCTGCATTCAGATGGAACTGTTGGGACACAACTTCTTCGTATTCTGCAACGCAGAGACAGATCAGGTAAATGTAGTGTACAAGAGGAAGGGCGATACCTACGGACTGATCGAGCCGGAAGTATAAAACCGGACAGAAAATTAAATAAAGACAAATTTACAGCCTGCCGGAGTTTCCGGCAGGCTGTTTTGTTGTATGGGAAATGATATGCCCCGGAGATTTTCGAATTGTCTGAATACCGGAAAAATCAGAAACATAACCTGTAAGGAGGAACTGAGAGCAGGACAGGGAATGGACAGAGAAAAGAGAATGCGGGCATGGATCCGGGCAGAGGTGATGCTTCTATTTATAATGATGGGAGCATTTCTGCTTCGGGAGACAGGACGGACAGAAAGCATGGAACAGGCGGTGGTCACCGCAACCTCGGCTGCGGGAAAGGATTATATCAAATGGGTGGACTTTACCGTATCCTATGAAGCGCTCTGCCAGGCATATGACTGGGATGTGGATACGTTTGACACGGAACATCATGTGGAGTGGATCCCGCTGCTTGCATATACTGCAGCCAGAACCGGAGGGGAATTTGACAAAAAGGCGCTGAAGATCCTGAACGAGACGTCGGAGAAGCTGGCTGAGGGAGAGGCAGAGATAGAAACTCTCACAAAAGATATGAAATACTATCCGTATTATCTGGAAGCTTACAGCGCGGCACTGGGAGGACTGGTGGGAGAATACGAGGCAGAGGTGATTGGAGAAGACGGACAGAGCACCTGGCAGAAAAAATACGGATTAAAAGGTTATTGCCCCATTGCGAGAGGATTTGATTATACTCATTATGATGATTTCGGGGCGGGAAGAAGCTACGGATATAAACGAAGGCATCTGGGCCATGACATGATGGGGCTCGTCGGTGTACCTATCATTGCTGTCGAGTCCGGCACTGTGGAAGCCCTGGGCTGGAACCAGTACGGCGGCTGGCGCATTGGTATCCGCAGCTTTGATAATAAGCGCTACTATTACTATGCACATCTGCGGCAGAACTACCCCTATGCGGAAGGACTGGAAGAAGGCAGCGTGGTGACGGCGGGGGATGTGATCGGTTATATGGGACATACAGGTTACAGTACCACAGAAAATGTAAATAATATAGAGGTAACCCATCTGCACTGGGGATTGGAACTGGTCTTTGATGAAGAACAGAAAGAGAGTGACAACGAGATCTGGATCGATGTCTATCCGCTGACCTGTTTTCTGGCAAAACACACGCAGGAAGTGCAGAAAGTCGAGGGAACAAGAGAGTGGATCCGCACTACAAAAATCCGGGAATTCTGATTTCTAAAAATTTCATTTGTTATTTTGTTATTTTTTTGACAAAAGCATTGCAAAACAGATTTCGCTATGTTAAAATGGGGACAGTGAAATGATAAAAAAATAACAATCTACATTTCAGAAAGCAAACCAAACGAAAACAAAAAGTGGAGGACAAACAAATGGCAAAGAAAGTTGTATTAGCAGGCGCTTGCCGTACCGCAATCGGTACCATGGGCGGAACCTTAAGCACAACTCCTGCACCGGAGCTGGGCGCAATCGTTATCAAGGAGGCTCTGAAGAGAGCAGGCGTTGCTCCCGAAGCAGTTGACCAGGTATATATGGGATGTGTAATCCAGGCTGGCCAGGGACAGAACGTAGCACGTCAGGCAGCTATCAAAGCCGGACTTCCTATCGAAGTTCCCGCAGTTACCATGAACGTGGTATGTGGTTCCGGCCTGAACTGTGTGAACCAGGCAGCACAGATGATCATGGCCGGTGATGCAGATATCGTAGTAGCAGGTGGTATGGAGAACATGTCCATGGCTCCTTACGCAATTCCTCAGGGACGTTACGGATATCGTATGGGTAACGCAACCATGGTTGATACCATGATCAAAGATGCACTTTGGGATGCTTTCAATGATTATCATATGATCAAGACCGCAGACAACATCTGCGAAGAGTGGGGACTTACCCGTGAAGAACTGGATGAGTTCGCATTAAAGAGCCAGTTAAAGGCTGAAGAAGCTCAGAAGAACGGTGCCTTCAAGGCAGAAATCGTTCCCGTAGAAGTTAAGAAGAAAAAAGAGACCATCGTATTCGATACCGATGAAGGCCCTCGTCATGGTTCTACCATCGAAGGTCTGGCTAAGCTTCGTGCCATCAATCCCGGTGGATTCGTTACCGCAGGTAACGCTTCCGGTATCAACGACGGTGCAGCAGCTATCGTTGTTATGAGCGAAGAGAAGGCTAAGGAGCTGGGCGTTAAGCCTATGGCTACTTTCGTAGCAGGCGCTCTGGCTGGTGTTCGTCCCGAGGTTATGGGTATCGGCCCTGTAGCTTCTACCAAGAAGGTAATGGCTAAGACCGGTATGAAGATCGAAGACTTCGATATCATCGAGGCTAACGAAGCATTCGCAGCACAGTCCGTAGCAGTTGGTAAGGAACTGGGCATCGATGTAGATAAGCAGCTGAACCCCAACGGCGGTGCTATCGCTCTGGGCCATCCCGTAGGAGCTTCCGGATGCCGTATTCTGGTAACTCTGTTGCATGAGATGCAGGCAAGAGGTGCCAAGACCGGTCTGGCTACTCTGTGCATCGGCGGTGGTATGGGATGCTCCACCATCGTTAAGATCGAGGATTAATTTTATAAATATTCGCTGGGGCGGTAGAATCTCTATCGCCTTAGTGTGGTTTTGAAAACACGAATAGAAATGTGAAATGAGGTAAAAACATGGATTACATTTTGTATGAGCAGAATGGTAATGTGGCAACCATCACCATTAACCGTGAGAAAGCACTGAACGCTCTGAATTCTCAGGTACTGGATGAACTGAACGCTACATTGGATGCAGTAGATCTGGCAACGGTTCGTTGTCTGGTGATCACCGGTGCAGGCAGTAAGTCCTTCGTGGCAGGTGCAGATATCGGAGAGATGAGCAGCCTGACCAAGGCAGAGGGCGAGGCATTCGGCAAGAAGGGTAACGATGTATTCCGCAAGATCGAGACCTTCCCCATTCCCGTGATCGCAGCTGTCAACGGCTTTGCTCTGGGCGGCGGATGTGAGATTTCCATGAGCTGTGATATCAGAATCTGTTCCGACAATGCAGTCTTCGGACAGCCCGAGGTAGGACTGGGAATCACTCCCGGCTTCGGCGGAACCCAGAGACTGGCTCGTCTGGTAGGTGCAGGCATGGCAAAACAGATGATCTACACCGCACGCAATATCAAGGCAGCAGACGCTTACAGAATCGGTCTGGTAAACGAAGTTTACAGCGCAGAAGTAGATGCAGATGGCAATGTGGTAAAGAGTGCACAGGAAGTAATGCTGGCAGCAGCACAGAAGATGGCAGCCACCATTGCAAAGAATGCTCCCATCGCAGTCCGCAACTGCAAGAAGGCTATTAACGAAGGCCTGGATGCAGATATGGATCAGGCAGTAGTGATCGAAGAGAAGCTGTTCGGTGACTGCTTCGAGACAGAAGATCAGAAGTATGGTATGGCTTTCTTCCTTGACAAGAACAAGGAGAAGGTAAAAGAGCCTTTTAAGAACTGCTAATCATTACGAATATAAAAGTATAAAATCAGGAGGATTTACCATGAAAGTAGGTATTATTGGTGCAGGTACTATGGGACAGGGCATTGCAAAGGCATTTGCCCAGGTAGACGGATATGAAGTAGCTCTTTGCGATATCAAGCAGGAGTGGGCTGACGGCGGCAAGGCCAAGATCGTAAAAGGCTATGCAAGACTGGTAGAAAAAGGAAAGATGACTCAGGAGGCTGTTGACGCTATCGTAGCTAAGATCACTCCGGGCCTGAAGGAAGATCTGTGTGCAGACTGCGATCTGATCGTAGAAGCTGCATTTGAGAACATGGAAGTTAAGAAGACCACCTTCGGTGAACTGGACAAGATCTGCAAGCCCGAGTGTGTATTTGCTTCCAACACTTCCAGCCTTTCCATTACCGAGATCGGCAACGGACTGACCCGTCCTCTGATCGGTATGCACTTCTTCAATCCCGCAGACCGTATGAAGCTGGTTGAGGTAATTGCAGGTGTGAATACTCCCGCAGAGACCGTAGACACCATCAAGAAGATATCTGAAGAGATCGGCAAGACCCCTGTTCAGGTAAACGAGGCAGCAGGCTTTGTTGTTAACCGTATCCTGATCCCTATGATCAATGAAGCAGCTTTCATCAAGATGGAAGGTGTATCCGATATCGCAGGTATCGACGCAGCTATGAAGCTGGGCGCTAATCATCCCATGGGACCCCTGGAACTGGGCGATTTCGTAGGACTGGATATCTGCCTTGCCATCATGGATGTTCTGTACAACGAGACCGGCGACAGCAAGTATCGTGCATGCCCTCTGATCCGTAAGATGGTTCGCGGCGGTAACCTTGGTGTGAAGACCGGCAAGGGCTTCTATGTATACAATGCAGACCGCACCAAGACTCCTGTGGATGCACAGTAGGCAAAAGGTAAAATAACTGTTCGGAGCCGGATACGGCTCTGGACAGTCTAAGTTCATAATTACAACCAAGTATAAATAACAATGGAGGATTAACATCATGGATTTTACATTATCCAAAGAGCATGAGATGGCGAGACAGCTGTTCAAAGAGTTCGCCGAGAACGAAGTAAAACCTCTTGCGCAGGAAGTTGACGAGACCGAAACCTTCCCCAGAGAGACCGTTGAGAAGATGGCTAAGTACGGCTTCATGGGAATTCCCGTTCCCAAGGAGTACGGCGGACAGGGCTGTGATACCCTGACCTACGCTATGTGTGTTGAGGAGCTTTCCAAGGTTTGTGCAACCACCGGCGTTATCGTATCCGCACATACCTCTCTGTGTATCGATCCTATCATGACCTTCGGTACTGAGGATCAGAAGAAGAAATATGTTCCCGATCTGGCAAGCGGCCGTAAGATCGGTGCTTTCGGTCTGACCGAGCCCGGTGCAGGTACCGATGCTCAGGGACAGCAGACTAAGGCTGTATTAGATGGTGACGAGTGGGTCATCAACGGATCCAAGTGCTTCATCACCAACGGTAAAGAAGCTGATGTATATATTGTTATCGCAGTTACCGGTATCGTAGAGAAGAGAGGCAGAAAGATGAAGGAGATTTCTTCCTTTATCGTTGAGAAAGGTACTCCCGGATTTACCTTCGGTACCAAAGAGAAGAAGATGGGTATCAAGGGTTCTTCCACTTACGAGCTGATCTTCACCGACTGCCGTATCCCCAAGGAGAATATGCTTGGTAAGCAGGGACAGGGATTCAAGATCGCAATGCACACTCTGGACGGCGGACGTATCGGTATCGCTTCCCAGGCTCTGGGTATTGCAGAAGGCGCTCTGGAGAGAACCGTTGCTTACACCAAGGAAAGAAAGCAGTTCGGAAAGTCCATTTCCGGATTCCAGAATACACAGTTCCAGCTGGCTGATATGGCTACCAAGGTGGAAGCTGCCAAGATGCTGGTATACAAGGCTGCACGCAAGAAGGACGAGTACAAGACCAATCCTAAGATCTCTTACTCTGTAGAAGCTGCTATGGCTAAGCTGTATGCTGCTGAGGTTGCTATGGAAGTTACTACCAAGGCTGTTCAGCTGCACGGTGGTTACGGTTACATCAGAGAGTACGAAGTTGAACGTATGATGCGTGATGCAAAGATCACCGAGATCTACGAGGGTACTTCCGAAGTTCAGAGAATGGTTATCTCCGCAGATCTGCTGAAATAAGCAAGCAGGCATTTGTCGGAAATTTTATTAGAAAAGTAAGGAGAAAATACAATGAAGATTGTTGTTTGTATTAAGCAGGTGCCCGATACCAAGGGCGGTGTTAAATTCAATCCTGACGGAACTCTTGACAGAGGCGCAATGCTTGCTATCATGAATCCCGATGATAAGGCTGGTCTGGAAGCTGCACTGAAGCTGAAGGACGAGTTCGGCGCAGAAGTTACCGTACTGACCATGGGTCTTCCCAAGGCAGCAGATGCTCTTCGTGAGGCGCTGGCTATGGGTGCTGACAAAGCAATTCTGGTTACCGACAGAGTACTGGGCGGTGCTGATACCTGGGCTACTTCCACTACCATTGCAGGTGCACTGAGAAACCTTGACTATGATCTGATCATTACCGGTCGTCAGGCAATCGATGGTGATACCGCACAGGTTGGTCCTCAGATCGCTGAGCATCTGGGACTTCCCGTAATCTCTTATGCACAGGACATCAAGGTTGAGGGAGACAAGGTGATCGTTCAGAGACAGTATGATGACAGATATCATGTAGTAGAGGCCCAGATGCCCTGCCTGATCACTGCACTGTCCGAGCTGAATAAGCCTCGTTATATGACTCCCGGCGGAATCTTCGATGCATGCAAGGCAGAGATCACTACCTGGGGCAGAGCTGATCTGAAAGATGTTGATGACAGCAACCTTGGCCTGAAGGGATCTCCTACCAAGATTGCAAAGGCATCCGATAAGGTTCGTAAGGGCGCAGGTGAGAAGATCGTTCCCGATTCACCTGAAGACGGAGCAGCTTACATTGTGGCTAAATTCAAAGAAAAGCACATCATCTAATATAGGAGGCAAACCATGGTAACCAATAATATTGAAGAATACAAGGGTGTATATGTGTTCGCCCAGCAGGTAGACAATGAGATCAGCGGTATCGCATTGGAGCTGCTCGGCAAAGGTAAAGAGCTGGCTGCAAAGCTGGAGACCGAGGTAACCGCGGTTCTGATCGGTTATAATGTAAAGAATCTGGCAGATAAGCTGGCTGAGTATGGCGCAGATAAGGTAATCCTTGTGGACGATCCCGAACTGGAGACTTACAGAACCGAGCCTTATGCACATGCACTGGCATCTGTTATCGAGAAATATAAGCCTGAGATCGTTCTGGTAGGTGCAACTGCTATCGGACGTGACCTCGGCCCTACCGTTTCCGCAAGAGTTAAGACCGGTCTGACTGCTGACTGTACTGTACTTGAGATCGGTGATTTCCCTCTCGTTGCTATCCCCGGACAGGAGCAGAAGCACAACCAGCTGCTGATGACCCGTCCTGCATTCGGTGGTAACACCATCGCTACCATCGCCTGCCCCGACAACAGACCTCAGATGGCAACCGTTCGTCCCGGCGTTATGCAGAAGATCGCTCCTATCGCAGGTGCAAAGGCTGTAATCGAAGAGTACAATCCCGGATTTACTCCGAACAACAAATATGTAACCATCAAGGAAGTCGTTAAGGCTGTATCCGATACTGTTGATATCATGGATGCTAAGATCCTGGTATCCGGCGGGCGTGGAGTTGGCAGCGCAGAGAACTTCAAGATCCTGGACGATCTGGCAGAGGTTCTTGGCGGTACCGTATCCTGCTCCCGTGCAGTTGTAGATAATGGCTGGAAGCCCAAGGATCTGCAGGTTGGACAGACCGGTAAGACCGTTCGTCCTCAGATTTACTTTGCAATCGGTATCTCCGGTGCTATTCAGCATGTAGCAGGTATGGAAGAGTCTGATCTCATTGTTGCCATCAACAAGGATGAGACCGCGCCTATCTTCGATGTGGCTGACTACGGTATCGTAGGCGACCTGAACAAGGTAGTTCCCGCTCTGACCGAGCAGCTGAAAACTGCAAAGGCTGAGAAGGCAGCAAACTAATTCGTAACAACGGATTAAAAGCATATAAGAACTCCGTCTGATTCCCCGGTCCGTCCGGGAGTCGGGCGGAGTTCTTTTCTGCAAAAAACTGATGCAACTTGTGCAAGTTTCTTTCCTTGTATGCTTGCGCTGAGGGAAGCAAAATAGTAAAATAAAATGATACCAAGGGTAACAAGGTGAAAAATAAATTTTTCACCTGCAAATTTGTGCCTTCGGCTCAAAGTTTGCAGGTTGTTGAAAGGCGTGAGTAGTTTTATGGCAAAACAAAAAGAAGTAAAGACCAACGCAATGCGGATCCTGGAATCTTTGAAGATTCCTTATACCCATCACACCTACGAGTGTGAGGAATTCGTGGACGGTCTTCAGATAGCTGATAAATTATCCCTGCCCTATGAACAGGTCTATAAGACGTTGGTCACCGTGAGCAACAGCAAGAATTATTTTGTATTCGTTATCCCTATTGCGGCGGAGCTGGATCTGAAAAAGGCAGCGAAATCGGTAGGGGAAAAGAGCGTGGAAATGATCCACGTAAAGGACATTAACGCCATTACCGGTTATATCCGCGGCGGCTGTACTGCCATTGGCATGAAAAAGCAGTACGTGACCAGAATCGATGAAAGCGCAAAGACACAGGAGCAGATCTATGTCAGCGGCGGCAAGATCGGATCTCAGATCCGTCTGACACCGGAGGATCTGGCCAAGGCAGCGAAAGCAGAATTTGCCGATATTATCCGGCATGAAAATTAACCGGGAAGATACCGTAAGGATCTGACAATTACGAAAACATATATAAAGGAGTATCTATGGAAAAAGAAAAAACAATTCTCGATTACGACACCGTGGCACTGGATGAAGCACAGGATGCGGTGATCATCATAGACCAGACCTTATTACCCGGCAGGATCGAACTGATCGCTTTACATACGGCACAGGAAATTTGGGATGCCATTTATCTGTTGAAAGTCAGAGGGGCTCCGGCCATCGGCGTAGCGGCGGCACTGGGTATTTATCTGCTGGCAAACCGCATCGAGACCGAAGATTTTGAAAAGTTTTATGACAAATTTACCGAATATAAGGAATATCTGGATTCTTCCAGACCCACCGCAGTCAACCTGTCCTGGGCATTGAAGCGTATGAATGCCGTGGCTGTGAAGGCCGGCAGAGAAGAACACAAAACAGTGGCAGAAGTGAAGGAAATCCTGCATGATGAAGCCTTGCAGATTCGGGCGGAAGATGTGGAAGTATGCCGAAAAATCGGAGAATTTGGCCTGGAACTGGTGAAACCGGGAGATGGCATCCTGACTCACTGTAATGCAGGACAACTTGCAACCGTAAAATATGGTACTGCAACAGCACCTATTTATCTGGGACAGGAGAAGGGCTATAACTTCCATGTATTTGCGGATGAGACCAGACCCCTGTTGCAGGGAGCCAGACTGACTGCTTTTGAACTGCATTCCGCGGGCGTGGATGTCACACTGATCTGCGACAATATGTCTGCTTCTGTAATGTCCAAGGGCTGGGTACAGGCAGTGTTCGTGGGTTGTGACAGAGTGGCGGCTAACGGAGATACGGCCAACAAGATCGGCACCAGCGTAGTAGCAGCGGTAGCAAAGCAGTACGGTGTACCGGTATATATCTGTGCACCTACATCTACCATTGACATGGCTACCGTTACCGGCGCAGATATCTGCATCGAGCAGCGCAAGGCGGAAGAGGTCACCGAGATGTGGTATAAGGAGCGCATGGCCCCGGAAGGTGTAAAGGTATACAATCCCGCTTTTGATGTAACGGATCATGAACTGATCGCCGGAATCGTAACAGAGTACGGTGTGGCAAGAGCGCCTTACACCGAGAGCCTGAAGGAGATCATGGAACGCAAGGCACAGAGAGGCTGATGGTGAAGATATGAAGCGAAATGTAAGCCTTGCGGAGATATCCGATGGTCATTTATATAAGGCAAATGATATGGTAAAGGCGGACTGCGGCGGCTGCGAAGGCTGTTCCCGGTGCTGTCATGGCATGGGCAATTCCATTATTCTGGATCCCTATGATGTCTATCGGATGACTACAGGAATGGGGAAAAGCATGCAGGAGCTATTAGCGGCATCGGTGGAGCTCAACGTGGTGGACGGTGTGATCTTACCGAATCTGAAAATGCGGGGGACAGAGGAAGCCTGTGCGTATCTGGACGGAGAGGGGCGATGCAGTATTCACCCGTACCGTCCCGGAGTCTGCAGACTGTTTCCTCTGGGAAGATATTATGAGAATGGGGGATTTTCTTATTTTCTCCAGACCGGAGAATGTGCGAAGGAGAATCGCAGCAAGGTGAAGGTCAGCAAATGGATCGATACACCGGAACTGACCAGAAACCAGCAATTTACCTTACAATGGCATGACCTGTTACATGCCATGGAAGAAAGACTGACAGGAGAAGACGAAGGGAAACAGAGGGAAGAAAATCTCCTGCTGCTGCGTCTGTTTTATTTATTGCCGTATGAGGGGACGATAGATTTTTACACACAGTTTACAGAGAGGATGGAACATTGGAATGGACAGAACGGACAGATTTAACGGTTTAAACAAGCTCTCCATTGAGAAGCGTCTATTGAAAGTATTTCGTAAGATCACGATACTGCTGAGCATGACGGGTGTCATCGCCTGTGTGGCCATGGGAATCGTGAGTTATCAGTATTCCTACGCCTTGAAGCATTACGGCTTTGCGCAGGGTGACATCGGGAAGGCCATGATCGTTATCGCAGAGATGCGGAGCGAGACCCGTGCTGCCATCGGCTATGATGACGATACCCTGATCGCTACAGCAAAAAATGCCCATGACCTGACGGTGGGACAGCTGGATACCTATATCAATGCGCTGGAAGACGATATGATCACTGATGCGGACAAAGAAATCTATCAGCAGATCAAGGATGGAGCAGCTTCCTATCAGCAGATTGAAGCCCAGGTACTGGAGGCAGGGACTTCCTCCGATGCCGCAAAGAGATTACAGGCACAGCAGATGGCAAGCGAACAGATGGATCCGGTATTTCAACAGGTCTATGCAGATATGACAAGCCTGCTTGACAGCAGTGTAGAGAAGGGAAATGCCATGGAAGCCAAACTGAATGTTTTCCGTGTGGTTATTTTTATTGTAATCCTTCTGATCATCGGAGTAGGCTTTGCGGGATCTGAAAAAGCGGGAAAAAGAATAGCCAAAGGAATCGTCGGACCGCTGAAAGCGCTGGCAGACAGACTGGATGGGTTTGCTGCAGGTGATCTGTCTTCAGAGTTCCCGGAAGTAAAGACAGAGGACGAAGTGGCAGAGATGAATCGTGCCGCCATTGCAATGGCTGAAAATCTGCGAATGATCATTGAGGATATCAAGCAGGCTCTGAATGCCATGGCAAATGGTGACTGGACGGTAAAATTTCTTTACCCCGATCTCTATGCAGGGGATCTGGATGAATTGAAGGAAGCCCTGAGAGATATCAAATATAAGATGAATGAAGCATTGTACAATGTAAATTCCGTATCCGGCCAGGTATCCATGGGTGCCGGAAGCCTGGCAGATGCCGCACAGTCTCTGGCAGAGGGCGCTACTGAGCAGGCCGGAGCCGTACAGCAGCTACAGGCAACCATTACTAATATTACCTCTATGGTAGACAATACTGCAGAGCATACCAAGAATTCCAGCAGGCAGGCACAGGAATACTCTGCTAAGGCAGATGAAGGCCGTACCGAGATGAATCATCTGATGGAGATCATGGAACAGATCAACGAGACTTCCGAGAAGATCAGCAACATCATCGGTGAGATCGAGGATATTGCCAGTCAAACCAACCTGCTGTCCTTAAATGCGTCCATTGAGGCAGCCAGAGCGGGGGAGGCCGGAAGAGGTTTTGCTGTGGTGGCAGACCAGATTGGTAAGCTGGCAGAGCAGAGTGCGCAGTCCGCTGTCAATACCAGAGAGCTGATCGGCGGTACACTGGAGGAGATCCATGCCGGCAATGAAGCTGTGGATCATGCGTCCCAGACGTTGAGCGTTATCGTGGAAGGCGTCCGCAAGATCGCACAGGATTCTGAGGAACTGAACCAGATTGCAGCTGCTCAGTCAGATGCCATGAATCAGGCGGAGAGCGGTGTGAACCAGATCTCCGAGATCGTACAGTCCAACTCTGCGGCAGCAGAAGAATTATCCGCTACCAGTGAGGAACTGCTGGCTCAGTCCGAGAATATGACCAATCTGGTAAAGCAGTTCAAGCTGATCGATGAGGAGAAGATTCAGGCGAGAAAAAAGGAGGCTGACAATGCCGGTATTTGATTTCAGCAGTATTCCGGAAAATGAGAAGAAGCAGGATCCCGTATGCACCTATACCATGTTCCGTTCCAATGAGGCTGCGGCAAGTCCCGAAAAGCCGATCCTGATCCTGGACAACAGCAGCGAACCGTGGAAGCACCATGCTATCGGTGTCTTCGGCAATCAGAACAAACGCACAAATTTCGAATTCAGGGAAGAGGGCAGCAGTGCCTATGCCGATATTTTACAGATCGATGCAAGATTCGTAAGCCTCGTCAGATGGTTAGGAGAAAATCACATCAATGTCCGGCTTTCCGGGGAAAACCGGGAAGAAGGCTATGCGGTATACAAGATCCGAGAGACTGCATTTGGCGGCGGAACCAAGCTTTCGGCAGAAGATGGATTTTTACAGTTCATGATGGAAAGACTGTTCGCCAGCAGTGCTCCCGCAGAAGAGGAACAGGGGGAGGACGAAGAGGAAGACGGCGATGATATGAAGCTTACCAGCCTTCAGAGTATCTCCGATTTCATGACATGTGCTGGAAGGACCATGCCGGAAAACATCCGCCTGTGGGCCAGAAGAAATCTGGCGGTGGCCAGATCCCATGAGGTGTCTCCGGAAGAGAGAAGACATGCCCAGAGAGCGCTGTCCATCATGATGAACATTCAGTGGAAGGGCAATTACTTCGAAGCCATTGATCCGATGGAAGCCAGACGGATCCTGGACGAGGAATTGTACGGCATGGAGAGAGTCAAGCAGCGGATCATGGAGACCATTATCCAGATTAACCGTACTCACACCTTACCGGCTTACGGACTGCTTCTGGTGGGTCCGGCCGGAACCGGTAAATCCCAGATCGCTTATGCGGTGGCGAGGATCCTGAAATTGCCCTGGACAACATTAGACATGAGTTCCATTAACGATCCGGAGCAGCTGACCGGAAGCTCCAGAATCTATGCCAATGCCAAGCCGGGCATTATCATGGAGGCTTTTTCCATGGCGGGAGAGTCTAATCTGGTATTCATCATCAATGAGTTGGACAAGGCGGCAAACGGCAAGGGTAACGGCAATCCGGCGGATGTGCTTCTGACACTGCTTGACAATCTGGGATTCACGGACAACTATATGGAATGTACCGTTCCCACCTTTGGTGTCTACCCCATCGCCACTGCCAATGATAAGGAGCAGATTAGTGCTCCGTTAATGTCCCGTTTTGCAGTGATCGACATCCCGGATTACACACCGGAGGAGAAGAAGATCATTTTCTCCAGATTTGCATTGCCGAAGGTGCTGAAAAGGATTGGACTGCAGGCAGACGAATGCACACTCACCGAAGAGGGACTGGATGCGGTGGTGGAGATCTATTCCAACACCAGTGGAATCCGTGACCTTGAGCAGGCGGCGGAGCATCTGGCAGCCAATGCCCTGTATCAGATCGAAGTGGACGGGGTAAAGGAAGTTGTATTTGATGCAGAAAAAGTGAAGAAATTATTTCTATAAGTAATAGAAGCAGGTAGCCGCAGGATGCGGTTGCCTGCTTTTTGTGCAAAGTCGGGGGCTTTTGCCCCGGCATCATTATAGAAAAACGAGTAGAGGAGAGGGACATGACAAAGAAAGTATTAGTGATCACGGATGCACAGAACGAATTCATCACTGGGGCGCTGGGAAACAAGGAGTGCGAGGCGGCGGTAAAGTATATCGTTGCGGCAGCAGAAAGCGGGGAATACTACAAGGTAATCTTTACAAAGGATACCCATACGGCGGATTATCTGCACACCCAGGAAGGAAAGCGTCTGCCCGTTCTGCACGGACAGGAAGGCACAGAAGGATATAAGATCCATCCGGATATCGTGAAGGCGGTACAGGAGCATTATGCGCCGGAACAGATCCTTACGGTGAAAAAGCCTACTTTTGGCAGTCTGGATTTTGGAAATACGCTGAAGGCAATCTGGGAAGAGGTGATGGCAGCAGGAGAGGCAGCAGAGGGTGAATATCCCATGGAAGTGGATTTTACCGGATTCTGCACCGGAATCTGTGTGTTAAGCAATGTGGTCATGGCAAAGGCATTTGTACCGGAAGCGAGAGTGTGTGTCATTGAGAAGGCCTGTGCCTGTGTGACACCCCAGACGCACCAGACGGCCATCGCAGCTATGGGACCGATCCAGGCGGATGTGATTTAGAGAACATATCATATTTACACAGTTGTGAATCTAAGAGAGAAAGAGGATAAAATCATGCAATTACCACAGATCATCAACAGCTTACTGGAAAATGATATGTACAAGTTCTCTATGGGACAGTGTATCTACCACCAGTTCAGCGCTTATAAGACTACCTGGACCTTCAAATGCAGGAATACAGATGTATTTTTCACATCTGAAATGGTAGAAGAAATCAAGGCGCAGATCCGGGCCTATTGTGACTTACGTTTTACGGAAGAAGAACTGGCTTATCTGGAGAACGTAAAATGGATCAAGGGTTCCTATGTGGATTTCCTACGGCTGTGGCAGCCCAGATATGAGGATTTTGAGATCGGCACAGAGGCAGACTGTGGCCTGACTATCGAGACGAAGGGATCCTGGCTGAATACTTCTATGTATGAGATCCCGACGCTGGCTATTGTTAATGAAGTATTTTTCCGTATGAATTATGACTATGAGAAGCTGTATGCCTCCTTCCGGGAGCGTCTGGCAGACAAGCTACAGAAGCTGGTGGACGGAACGTATTGCCTTGGAAATTTCAGTGAATTCGGTCTGAGACGCCGTCTCTCTGCAGAGGCACAGGAACTGGCAGTACAGGAGCTGGTGGGGCATAATAAGGATTATAAGGACTCCGCCTGCATTGGTACCTCCAATGTCTATCTGGCAAAGAAATGGAACGTGACACCGGTAGGCACTATGGCCCATGAATGGATCATGTGTACCGGGCAGGGCAATCACAAGCACAATCCGGCATATTCCAACTGGTATGCCCTGGATGCCTGGGTGAAAGAGTATGGCATTTTGAACGGAATTGCTTTGACGGATACGATCACCACGGATTGTTTCCTGAAAGATTTCCAGCTGACCTATTCCACTCTGTTTTCCGGCGTGCGGCATGACAGTGGGGATCCCTTTGCATGGGGGGAGAAGCTGATATCTCATTATGAATCTCTGGGAATTGATCCGAAGCGCAAGACCCTGCTGTTCAGTGACGGCCTGGACTTTGCACGGGCGGATGAACTGCGTAAGGCATTCCGGGACCGGGTGACCGTGGCTTTCGGTATCGGAACCTATATTGCCAATGATACCTGCGAGGAACCGTTGAATATTGTCATGAAGACCACTGCCTGCAACGGCATGGATGTGGCAAAGATCTCCGATACTCCCGGCAAGGAAATGTGTAAGAATGCGGATTACGTGGATTATCTCACCAGATGTATCAGATGGAGACTGGAACATGACAGATAGGAAGCAGCAGAAAATCAGAAATGGCGGGAATACAGCATGGATGAAAAAAACAGAATAGAAAACAGAATCGGTGTGCTGGATGGAATCCGTGCCATAGCCATCGGGATGGTAGTGTGGTTTCATTTCTGGCAGCAGACATGGCTGACACCGTATCTTCGGATTCCAACAGAGTACACAAAATATATTGGAATCACAGAGATCAACCTTGCCGGATGGGTCAGATATGGATTCGTTTTTGTGGATATGATGATCCTGCTCAGCGCATTCTGCAATTTTTATCCTTATGCAAGATCTATTGTTCTGGGAGAGGACTGGCCGGATACGAAGACATTTTACAGAAAGAGGGCAGCAAGAATACTGCCTTCTTACTATTTTATGTTGGCAATCGATCTGTTTTTCTATATTTTACCGGGACATAAATATCGGAATGTGGGAGCATTGTGCAAAGATATTGTGACACATGTATTTTGCGTTGCACCAAACTGGTCGGACACTTATATATCCACATCTTTTAACGGCGTGTTATGGACGGTACAGATGGAAGTGATCTATTATCTGCTGCTGCCGTGGATCGCAAAATTGTTCCGCAAGTGGGCCTTTGCCACTTATAGTGTGATGTTGATGATTTCCGTTACAAGTACTGCGGTAATTCTGAACTGTTTTGCGGGAAAAGAGAGAAATTATGGAAATAATATTCTGACGTTTATGGGAATCTATGCCAATGGCATGCTTTGCTGCATCCTGTATGTCATGTGGAAGAAATATGTGACAGAAAATAAATACTCGCGGCTGGCAGGAACAGTGATCTCTGTTTTGTGTATTTTTCTGATGAACGGGATGATTCATAAATACGACGGGGATGTGAATCTGCAGGCAGTTCAGTTGCAGAGCCGGCTGGTGCAGTCGTTTCTGTTTGCATTGTTCCTTTTCAGTACGGCCTGTGCGGGAGAATATTATCAGAAACTATATTCCAACCAGGTGGCATCACTTTTTTGCAAATTTTCCTATAATCTGTATCTCTGGCATCAGATGATCGCCGTCTGGCTGAAAAAAAAAAGAATTCCTTATTGGAGCGGGGATACGCCGCCAAATATGACAGGTGACCGTGTATGGCAGTGGAAATATCAGATACTGATTATCGTGGTGTCTGCGGCGGTGGCGGTAGCGGTTACTCTGATCGTGGAAATTCCTGCGGCCCGATATCTGCTGAAAGACAGGGACAGCTATAAGGAAGAAGGAAAACAGCATGACAGGATATGAACATATTGAGCACACGTTTGCACCGGTGTACGATGCGGATTCGCTGGTGCTGATCCTGGGAACATTGCCCTCGGTGAAATCCCGGGAGAACCATTTTTATTACGGACATAAGCAGAATCGTTTTTGGAAAGTGATGGCAGATCTGTGCGGGGAACCGGTGCCGGAGACCATAGAGGAGAAAAAGAAAATGCTACTGGCTCATCACATTGCCGTCTGGGATGTAATCCAGAGCTGCGATATTAAGGGATCCAGCGACAGTAGCATCCGCAATGTGGAGCCGACGGATATTCGAAGGATTCTGGCGGAATCACAGATCACGCGGATCTATGCCAACGGTAACAAAGCAGGAGAGCTTTACCGAAAATATCAGCTGCCCCTGACCGGCATAGAAGCCACGGTGCTGCCCTCCACCAGCCCGGCCAATGCGGCATGGAGGCTGGAGAGTTTGTGCGAAGTGTGGCGGGAGACGATAGTACTTTTATAATTTTTGAAAAAACGACAAAAAATGAAAGTACTATTGACAATTCATGAGATGTTTTATATAATTTATGAAATGATACCAAAGGTATCAAAAGCAAAAGGGGATTATCGTATAGAACAGACCGCGCATCTAATAAGGATGCGCGGTCTGTTTTTATATATGGCATATAGTAAAATATAATTTAGTAAATCATGATTGACTAAATTATAAATTAGCATTATGGTAAGGATGCGGAAATGGAGGGCAAGGGAAACTTGTAGATAGCGGAGAAAGGCTTGGTAATATAAATTGAGCAAGGAAAATGTGGATATAAAATATGAATTGATACCCTATGATGGGTTTATCGGCTCAAAAGAATTTGATTTTGATAAAGCCATTTATGATTTGAATAGTCAGATTGAATTATTATCAAGCCAGGCGGATAACTTGGATTATGTTGTCGCAATTGCAAGTGGTATTGCTTGTGGCCTATTGGACATTCTTTGGGTCGGAGAGTTTGATCTGACGAATGGACGCAGTATTGCCAGTGATAAAGTGGATGCCTTCGTAAAAAAGACAGCAGAAATGTTTGAGGGCGAGAAATTTGATGATGTAAAATCCGCAGTGAAAGCGTTGGAGAAACGATTCCCAATTCCGAGTGATGGAAATACACCTGATTTCGGTGGTGGACTGCAACATCATCTGAGAGATTTTGCTCACCATCCAACAATTGTAGGTTTGGCATTCTCTTTATTAACGCAGTTTACGGAAAAATCATATGGAACAGATGTTAACGGGGTATTCCTTGTTGTTGATGTTCCGGAAAAAAGCAAGCCTTTCATTGGAAAGGATGTACCGCAGAAGATTTTAATGGGAACTATAACATGGTTCTTCCATCTTGTAAGTGATGTTGCTGGGTCAAGCAGCACGGCGGGTGTTACCGGTGGTACGGGAATTCCTGGACCAATCCTTGCTTTGGCAAAGGAGATTTCGGCAATACCGTTTTTCAAGGATATAAAGGTCGATGATGATATGTCATTGTCCCTCTTTCTTTCAAAGTTGTTTAACGGTACGCTTATGATGCAGCGTGATGAAAATGGACAGATTATCAAGGAGTCCGTTGTTAAATTTGATTTGCGTGGCGAACTTGGTGTTGCTGTGGAATTATGTAAACAGGCTGTTCCGGTAATTGCTAACGAGTGCATTGTGCGTGCATTTTATTTTATAAGACGACTTGCAATGGCAATGAAAGAAAAATGTGTGAGTTGCCTTGCAGACATGAAGAAGATTGACTGGAATTCTGTTAAGCCCGCAAACAACCCGACCATTGCACGTATGCTGACTGTTTCAACGGGGGTATTTACTGCACTTGATATGGGTGAGGCAATTGCAACACAAAAATATTGGGTATCCATTAATTATGTAGGTGTGGGAAGATTTGCGGTTGCTATCGGTTCTGATGTGAGTTGGGGACTTAAGGCTCGAAATGTTAAAAAGGTTCGAGATGTATATGAGAATATAAAGCAGCAGACATTCAGAAAAGCCGATGCAGATATCTATAAAAGAATAGGAGCAGACATGGATATACAGATGGATAAACTCGGTCTTTCGTTGGAGCAGACAGAGATACTTTATAACCTTGAATATTACAAAACACTCAATGATATAGAGCGTACCAACATTCCTATAACCAGAGAAGGCGTTAAAGAACTGAAAACTACATGGCTTCAAGACTGGGCGAAGTTTATCTCTGATGGTTTTGAGAGTTTTACACAGGTTCCTGGAGCGAAAATGCATTGGTACACTATGGATGAATTGCAACAGTGCATTGCCGGACAAAATCCTAATGAACCGTGGTATCGATTAATTCTTCTTGAAGCAATGTTGTTTGAACCGTATTATCCGCTTGGAATGGAGAAGGATAAAAAAGGTAATGATGTACCGTGCAAAAAATACAAGCATCTGAACAATCCGATTAACGGTTTCAAAAAAAGCGAAGGTGACCGATTCCTAAACGAGCAATTTACGGGCAAGTATTGTGAAAAAGAATATGTAAAACGATTGCGTAAGTCTTATGACAAGCGAATGAATGAACTTAATGAGGTCCTTAAGACTGTGATTACGTCTCTGTCCATCACTGCGGTTATCTCAATAGTTACTGTTGCAACTGCGGGTGCCTTTGCGGGACCGATTGCTGTGGCATTGGTAGGCTCAAATTTTGCCGGGCTTAGTGGGGCAGCATTGACCAGCGCCTGTCTTGTATATCTTGGTGGAGGTGCTATAGCAGCAGGCGGTGCTGGAATGCTTGGTGGAACAATTGCTATTGTTGGCGGCGGAGCTGCACTTGGAATAGGGGTTGGTGCCGGAGTCGGTGGTGCTGTTGGTTCAGCAGGACTTTTAGGTAAGAAAAATACCATTATGCAATCGGCAAAATTGCTCACTTCTGTACGAGAAATTTTCCTTAATGATGAACACGATGTCGAGTTTTCTAACAGCGTGTATGAGCAATATCTTCAGAATATTACTGAAGTCGAAAAGGGTCTTGTGGAACTCAGATTAAAGAAAGATGTTGCAAAGGGCAAAGAGAAAAAAACCATTGCAGAATCTATAAAAAAGGCAGAAGAATCTGTGGAAGCAATGAAAGTTGCCCGAAAGAATATGCTCAAGTACAACAGCTCTTTTGCAGAAGGCTTGCAGGTACAACGATAAATTGCATTGAGAAATGGGGTGGATAATAACACTGAAATCGAGGTGAGAACATGGCAAAGAAGAATAACGGAAAAGATTTTCTGTTTTCTGATGACTGCGGATTTATAAATGGTGATGATGAGGGTGGAGAGTCTTATCGATATTCTGATGGAAGTGGATACTATCACGGTGCTGATGGAAGCGAAGGATACATTTATTCTGATTTGACATTCATTTTGTTGGGAACAAATATGGACCTTCATGGAGTACCAATCTTAGTATTTCTTATTTTGAGAAGTATGGAAGAATTCCAAGTATAGAAGAAAGAAAACAAATTAGAGAGTATTTGAGTTTTTTTGTTGGAAAGAGATTGATGTATGTAGGGGAGTCTTCATTTGACGAAAATGGCAATCAAATCGGTTTCGTTATGAAAAATCCAGGGACATATGGTTTTGATATAAAAAAAAGAATGTATATCTGGGGCAAAGACGCCTATTAAAGATGATGTATCGTTTCTTCATAATTATTTGGATACAATTCAAAAATATATAGAGCCATTTTCGGAATTATATGAGAAACTTGATTTTGCTTCTTTTTTTTCGGCATATTGGTATGCTCAAAAAGTTACACAGCCTATGGACTTACCTATACTTTCCGCTGCATTGGAAAATTTGAAAAGAAAGTGGTATGAAGAAGTTGAAATTAATCCAGAAACAGTGCTTATGGACAAAAAAGATTTTTCTAAAAGAATAAAACCAATAAAAAAAATGGTGGAAACACAGTTTGCAGGAACGGAGTATGTGGAAAGAATGAAGAGAAGTGTTGAAGGTATGAACCGCATGTCTGTGAGTGAACAATTAACACATTTTTTTGAAGGAATAGACATGCCCGTTGGTAAAAAAGAGAAGAAGGCGTTGCAAGCACGAAATTTTTATGCGCACGGTTTATATGCTGGAGATAGTATTGATTACGAAGAACAGTTTATGACAAGTCAGGTATACGAGTGTATCTTGGTTAGGGTAATATTAAAATTGCTAAAATATGAAGGAAATTATATTGATTATGGGACTATTGGATATCCGGAAAAGAACATTAACTGTCCAAGCGGAAGTGAAGTTGGTGAAACCCCTTAGTAGTAAGAATTCCCATTTTACTACCAATTTTACTACTAACAGGTAGTAATAACTTGCTCAATCTTGCTCTGATTTGCCACAATCTGCATTTTCAGAGCATATCATCATAACCCAGGAAATCCTTGCAAAACAGGGCATTCTGGGGCAAAACAAGGAGAAACAAAACAATGATAAAAATACTATTTGTTTGCCACGGCAATATCTGCCTTGCTCCGCAAATCCTTATAAATGTTGAGTTTTTCACATAGTAAGTTTGCATTACGACAGGTTTACGACACCAATTTCGGATGATTTTTTGAGTGAAAATGGAAGCCGGGCTATGATGAAAAAATCAAATGGCAGATAAAAATTTGTCAAGTCAAAAAAGGAGCGGTGAAAATGGTGTATAACATATGCTTTTACGACAGCGAAAAAGATGCTGTTGTCGTAACGGACATGGATGGAAAGCAACTGGTAATAGATTGTAAAAAGGCAGAGACTCAGGTGGTATTTGATGAGCCTGAGGATGCAGGAATCCTTGCCAGGTTCGCAAGAGAAGAGCCAGCAGGATATGTAGGCATGGCGATGCGTCCGGGCGGCTTGCAGGATTATGTGGATGTGTGGAATGAGTTGAATAAGAGGTGATGAATTGTGGATGGTAAACGTATAAGAGAATATTGGTCAAATGAAATGCAAGCTTTACTTGATACTTATAAGCAGTTTCAAGTGCTGATTCCAGCAAAAAATAGAAATGGTGCAGATCACAATGGAGAAGATGGAAGATATGTTGAAACTTTAATCAGAGAATATCTAAAAAGATATCTTCCTAAGGATTTGGAAGTTTTGACAGGGTTTATTTTGCGCCCTGCGGTAAAAACTGGGCTTAAAAATAAATGTAGACAAGACCAGCAAGATATGCATTCAACACAGTTGGATATTATAGTGTACGATAGTGCAAAATATCCAATATTTCAGAGATTTGGGGAAAGTGTAATTGTTCCCCCAGAAGGAGTTGTTGGGATTATTTCAGTAAAAAAGCATTTGCATGACACTGATGTGACCCATGAATTATCTGTGTTAAAAAAAGCTGCTACATTATGTAAATGTGAGAACGATAAGAATGTTAATATTAGGGGCCCGTTTTTAGCTTTGGTACAATTTCAGATAACCATTTTTGGACATATTTAAATGATAACGAGGATTTTGTTGCTTTACACTCAATAATAATAACTTTATTGTCTTTGCATACAAGAACATCAATTTCGTTTTGGGTTCCTCTATCATTGGGGATAAGCTTGTTCATTTCAATATATGACACGCCTAGTTTGTTATAGAAGGAACCAACCATGTATTCAAATAAGTCTCCCATTGCATTATTAAATCGTCCTTCGTTTTTGGCAATGTTTTCAAGTAGTAAGTCAATTTTTGAGGCATCTTTTAGTAAGATGGCGGTTGCATTTTGAAAAACATTATATATATCGGAGAGAAGGCTAGTATAGTTGTTGTCATATATATTAGAGAGTATTCCGACAAATATTTTCTGTTCTTTCAATAGTCTTAATGCATCGGGTTCAACATTATTAACAAGTAATACGGGAAAGAAGTTTGGAGCATTTTTAAAATGTCGTATTATATTTATTTTTCCAATAAAATAAGTAATATCAGAAACGGAAATCGTATCTTTATAAATGACATCAGCAATTAAAAAGCCAGGTTTTTGTTCTAACTGATTATATATTGGCTGTACATATGAAGGGCATGTTGCGTTCCATTGAAAATGGGAGAACTCAGCAATATTGGGAAAGATGGTGGCTGAATTATAAGCAATTAAGTTCAATTTCGCAGCCCATGAAATAAAATCACTTACAATTATTTTACATATTCTGTTATGGCTATTATAGTGTGTAAGATCGAATGTGCTTCCAGAATATGAACCATTTAAAATGTAGTATTCGGTGTCATATTCATAAATTATTTCAGCTGTTAATAAATCAGCTATGTTTCTTGAAAACAGACGATGTCCTTTGGTTTTCTTGATGGGTGAATTGGAATAAATTGCAAATGAGTTTTTGGATATAATTCCATAATTGTTTTCTAAGGCAATTAATAAAGGGGCTATAGTGGAAGAATGTTTCTTTAGCGAAGAATACAGCATTTTTTTGTAACTAGATGTATTATATTGTTCTTCCAAATAGCAAAAGATTTGATTCTTTTCGAATGGAAAATATTTAATTTTTTGAATGGGTGAGCGGGCGCGAGATATTGCTTTCCTTGCGGCCTCATTACTAGCATTGTATTTCTTTTCATATTTTTTGGCTAAATCCCCAGAAAGCATAGGGCCATATTGCTTTAATAGAATTTCAATACGATTCATTTTTACTTTTCTCCTAATATGTCACACGACACTATTTATAATATATAATATATTTGTCACCTATATTAACACATAAACAACGAGAAATAAAGGATTTTTAGGTATATGATGTCACAGTATATTTATTTTGATTGAACTTATGTCTTTTGTTGAAAAAACTATTGAGATTTGCAAACTTCAATTTCTGATTGAGAAACACGGCAAAAAGTGCTATAATATTATGCAGTATAAATGTCAGATTGTTCATCAAAATTGGAGGATTAAAATGGCGGTTAACTATGATAAATTATGGCGTATCTTAAATGAGCGTGGGATGATGAAAACAGAGCTTATAAGAGAGGCTAAAATCAGTACAAATGCAATGGCAAAGCTTGGCAGAAATGAAGATGTACGTGTAGGGATATTAGAAAAGATTTGTTTGGCACTGGATTGTAAGATGGATGATATTTTGGATATTGTGCCAGAAAGTAAGGAGAATAAGTAAATGCATAAATTTATTGAAATACCCATATATGCGTTAGATAAAAGTACATTACGTGTAAGGTATGAAAAATATGTAGATACATTACGTCGAGAGGTTTTTCCAGACATAATAGAAGAAACGTTCCAAAGATGTTTAGAAATTGAAACTTATCCTAAAAGAGTGTGGGAGTATAATCATATAGTTGGTTATGTTGTTATTGGTTATGAATTTGGTGATATATCGTTCAAACTATATCTCCCTACACCGCAAAAACAAAGGTATATGTGGAGAACTTCTAAAAAGACCTTTTTGTATGATGTACATTCGAACGGCACACATTTCCGGGTGAATGAAAGCATGTGTAATGAAGACATTCAATACGAGATAGCGGATATGTTGGATTCAATCATAAAAGAACAGGTGCCGAAGAAGTATTATGTAGATAGACAAGCTTTTGATAATATAAACAGTAAGATTGATTATTTGAAAATTATTAACGAAGTCGATAATAAATAGATTTAAGTATCGAGGTTATACATATGACAGGCGAAAAGTTTACATTAATGCAATACTCAGTTAGTGCAATCCTTGGTTTGATTGATGCAGAGGATTTTGTTATTCCTGAAATTCAGAGACCATTTGTGTGGAAGAGAAGTCAGGTAAGAGATTTAATTGACTCATTGTACAATGGTTATCCAACCGGATATATTATTACTTGGAAAAATCCCGATGTTAAGACAAAGGATGGCGGTAAAGCAAATGGAAAAAAAGTGCTGATTGATGGTCAGCAAAGAGTTACTGCATTAATGGCTGCTATTGCCGGAAAAGAAGTTTTAGATGATGACTTTAACAAGGACAGAATAAAGATAGCATTTAATCTTTTGGCGGAGGATGAGACAAAGAGTTTTGCTGTGCAGGATGCGTCTCATTTAAAGGATAAGCGTTGGATACCGGATATTTCAGTTGTGTTTGATACTGAATTTGATTCTTTTGATTTTGCAATGAAATATTGCGAAGTGAATGAAGGTATAAAACCCAATGAAGTGAATAAGGCTGTAACTGCATTGAAGGGAATTGCCAATCGTCAGATAGGTGTTATTGAATTGGATGCGGCTTTGGATATTGACGAAGTTACAGAAATCTTTATCCGTATTAATTCTAAAGGTACAGCTCTTAGCCAGTCGGACTTCGTAATGTCTAAAATGGCAGCAGATACAATTCATTCAGGTAGCCTCATGAGAAAGACTGTGGATTATTTCTGTCATTTGGCGGTAAAACCGGATTTCTATTCACAGCTAACACATGATGCGGAATTCCAGGCTTCTAAATATGCGGATAAAATAAAATGGTTAGCAAAAGATTATGATGATATCTACGATCCAGATTATGGAGATATGCTTAGAGTATCATTTATGCATCAGTTTAGAAGAGGTAAATTAGCAGATTTGGTTAGTTTGCTCTCAGGACGAGATTTTGTTACGAAGGAATTTAGAGAAGATATTGTAGAAGAGTCTTATGGAAAATTGGACGCGGGTATTATGAATTTTATCAACCAGTACAATTTTTCTCAGTTTGTTATGGCAATTAAGGGTGCCGGGTATGTATCGAGCAAGCTCCTTAATTCAAGGATGACATTGGACTTTGTCTATACATTGTATCTGATGTTGTTAGATGACCCAGCAATTCCCAATGTACAGATAAAGAGATATGTGCAGAAATGGTTTGTTCTTTCAACCGTGACTTCAAGATATATTTCTTCACAAGAGGAAAGACCGATAAGGATAATACAAAAGAAGTATGGATTTATGACCTTAGAAATGATATGCCTTCTTTTGGTAAGACCAATCCACTGAAAAAAGAGGATTTTGATGACTTCGTAGCTTGTTATGCGGATGGTGATTTATCAGCCCGTAAAGAAACATATAGTGAAGAAAATCCGAATGGCAGATGGAGAAAGTTCACTTATGAAGAAATTTTGGCAAGAGATAAGACAAGCCTTGATATTACTTGGATGAAGAGTGATACCGGAGCAGATGATTATACTCTGGCAGAGTTGTTGGAACAGATAAAAGAAAAATCAGCAAATATATCTAAGGCTGTAAACGAGCTTGAAGTACTTATAGGAGAGGTGGAAGAATAATGGATACAAAAGCATTAAGACAAAAAATTCTTGACCTTGCTATTCGTGGTAAATTAGTTCCACAAGATCCGAGTGATGAACCTGCATCTGTATTACTGGAGCGTATCCGTGAGCAGAAAAAGCAGATGGTAAAAGAAGGAAAACTGAAGGCTAAGGATATTAAGAATGATACAATTATCTTTGTGGGTGAGGATAATTTACATTATGAGAAGTTCCAGGATGGAAGCGTGAAATGTATCGAAGATGAGATTCCATTTGAGTTGCCGGAGGGGTGGGCTTGGTGCAGGTTGAATTCTATAGTAGATGTTCGTGATGGAACACATGATACTCCAACATATGTGGATAAGGGAATACCATTGATCACCAGTAAAAATCTTGTTGAAGGTGGTATTGATTATAGCAATGTAAAATATATATCAGAAAAAGATGCTATCAGTATAAATGATCGCTCCGGTGTAAATATTGGTGATATCCTATTTGCAATGATTGGAACAATTGGGAATCCATCTATGGTTACTGAAGATATTTTGATTTCAATAAAGAATGTTGCTTTATTCAAGTTTACATTTAGTAAGAATTTAAGCAATCATTTTGTAATGTATTTTCTTGATTATGCACAAGAAGATATGAAAAACAAGCCCTCTGGAGGATTACAACCATTTGTTTCTCTAAATTTTTTGAGAACATATTTAGTTCCCGTTCCACCTGTAGAAGAACAACAGAGAATAGTATCCATTCTTGCTGATAGTATTAATAAGATTCGCAACATAGATGTCCTTAAAAATGAACTTACAGCTTCTGTAAAAAAAGCAAAATCTAAAATCCTCGACCTTGCTATCCGTGGCAAGCTTGTACCTCAAGACCCGAATGACGAGCCAGCATCCGTACTCTTAGAACGTATTCGTGTGGAGAAAGAAGAACTGATAAAACAAGGTAAAATCAAGCGTGATAAGAAAGAATCCATCATCTTCCGAGGTGATGATAACTCTTATTATGAGAAGATAGGGGATGACATAGAAAATATTGATACAGAAATTCCTTTTAATCTTCCTGATAATTGGATATGGTGTAGGGGATGTTCATGCTTTTCTGGAATGGAAACCACCAAGCCTCAAGGTGAATTTTTTGATTATATTGATATCGATTCTATAGATAATAGGTTGCATTGCATAAAGAAAACAAAGCGCATTCCTGTAATAGAAGCACCTAGTCGAGCCAGCAGAGCAATTAACTCTGGAAGTGTGTTATTTTCGCTAGTCAGACCTTATCTTGAAAATATTGCACTAATAGAAGAAATACACAGCCATTCAATTGCATCGACAGGTTTTTATGTATGTAATTCCAATGGACTATTATTACCAGATTATATGTTTTATCTAATGATATCAAAGTATGTCGTGGATGGCTTAAATCAATATATGAAAGGTGATAATTCACCGTCAATTAGTAGAAACGATATCGAAAATTGGCTTTATCCTATACCACCAATTGATGAACAAAGAAGAATCTGCTATATTTTGAAAACTACTTTTGCTACAATAGAAAAATTGGAAGAGAGCCTTATTTGAGGCTCTTTTCCAACTTTGATATAAGTGAAAATGCATTATTTATCGATACCGCAATCCTTAATTGTTCTTCATATGGAGGAACCGGAACATACAATTCTTTCAAAGTGAGAGGTTTCAGTTCTTTTTGATTAGTGGAGCCTTCACCCTTCTTTTCAAGTTCGGATTGATTTGCTTTCATAAATGCAAACAAATAAAAGGCATGGATTTCTCGACTGGAACGGATAACTGTTACATGTGAATCTGGAACAATAGATAAGCTATTGTAATTATCCGTCGCACGATAAAATCCAACACGACCTAATGTACCTGTACCAGTGGAATTTATAACGATATCTCCGTCCTGCATGTATTCATCCTCTGGGTATTTATTCAAGGTACTTTCGTCTAAATAAAAGGCTAAACCAATATCAATACCATTATACTTCGTATTACACTTCTGCGCAAAAACAAGCGTCTCACTTTGCTCAATATACTTCGGTGATTTCCCTCGACGAATCTCCTTGCAACAACAATTTTCCAGTTGCATCCACTCCCACCTATCAGGTATCTCAAAAGGTAATTCCTCGTCTATACAACGTATTTCATCCCCTCTCTTCTCATAATAAGAGAAAACAGCATTCTTGACCGTATTATAATTCCAATTGACAAAGAATTTCGCTAACATTCATATCAATTGGAGGTACAGGATGAAACTATCATTTGAAGACTATTTAAAGAAGGAAAATCTATCACAGCATACGATTTCTGTATATTTATGGACAGTAGACTATTTTATATCCAATTACAAAGATTTTAATACCGAGAATCTTCATGCGTATAAAGGATATTTGATGGAATTTTTCAAACCTAAAACCGTAAACCTTAGGATACAAGCAATCAACAAGTATTTGGACTACATTGGAAAGGACAAATTACGATTAAGTGCAGTAAAAATTCAGCAGAAAACATTTTTAGAAAATGTTGTAAGTAACGCGGATTACACATTTTTAAAGAAACAGTTGAAAAAAGATGGTAATATGCAGTGGTACTTTGTTGTATGGTATTTAGGAGCTACCGGAGCAAGAGTAAGTGAACTTATCCGTATTAAAATCGAGCATGTTAATCTTGGATATTTTGACTTATACAGCAAAGGTGGCAAGCTACGCCGGTTATATATTCCAAAGAAGCTTAGGGAAGAAACACAGAAATGGTTATTAGAAGAACAACGTACAACTGGATATCTATTTTTAAATCGATTTGGTGAACGCATTACTACACGTGGCATATCACAACAATTAAAAAATTATGCTGATAAGTATGGTTTGGATTCTAAGGTAATCTACCCGCATTCATTTAGACATTTGTATGCAAAGAATTTCTTGGAAAAATACAATGATATTGCTTTGCTTGCGGACCTTATGGGACACGAAAGTATAGAAACAACAAGAATCTATTTAAGAAGGACCGCCACAGAGCAGCAGTCCTTGATTGATAAGATTGTTACATGGTAATGCTTTCTTCTATTTCATAAAGTGATGAAAGTAATGAAGATAATTGTTTTATAATTCGTTCTTGCTCCTCAATAGGTGGTATTGGTATATACACTTCTTTTAAATGTGTTGGTCCATAATGCTGTATGCAATTTCCAGTCTTCATACGATCAATCTGATTTAGGTAAGTATCCGAATTGGCAAAATATAAAAAATATTCTCGTATAAGGCTTTGGGTCATTTTAAATCTTATTTGGCCAGTGTATGGTATTGCCCCTACAGCTTCTGGACCGACAATAGAGGCTTTGCCTATAGAGGCACTTGTACACAATATTACATCTCCCAATTCAAGTTTAAAATGTTTCCATTTGTTTTCAACCATAACAGGGTCTAAATAATTACATCCGTCCAAAAGGACTTTATCAGATTGCAAACCAGAAATACGAATTAAAGGAATACCTTCATCTCTGAAATCTTTTTTTAGAATACCTGGACCTTCCTGAAATAATACTACCTCTGGCAATATAGCCCATATCCATCCATTTGGAACTTCATAAGGCAAATCATCATCAATACAAACAGCCTTTCCGTTTTTATAGCGATAATAAGAGTTATCATCACCTCGGAAGATAAAAGATTCCTTTTTATAACGCTTGATTTTGCCTTGCCTGATGAGTTCTTCCTTCTCGGCTCTTATGCGTTCAAGGAGCACAGACGCAGGCTCATCATTCGGGTCTGGCGGAACAAGTTTACCACGGATGGCGAGGTCAAGTATCTTGGATTTGGCGAGATTGATTATTTCTTGTAGTGAAGCCCTTTCTGATTCGATAACCGAAGCATATTTCAAAAGAGCATTGGCAGCAGGAACAATTCTTTTTTGTTCGTGTAGTGGTGGCAATGGTATGAAAAGTTCCTTTAATGATGTTCCATTACAGTTGGGCTGTCCCACACCAACAGATTTATCAGTTATCTGTTCCCAATAACAATAGCTATTGAAAAACTGGTATAAGTAGCTTGGTGAAATGCAATCAAATAATCTTATCCTGATAAGATATGAAGCGTATACAGATTCAAACGGCAATTCTGTTACAAGAAACGATTTACCGACAGTAGCACCTGTCCTTGCGAATACAATATCATCTTTTCTTAAAAGATAGTTCTCTGCATTCTCCACCGTTGTAAACGGAACATCTTTCCAATTTACTTTTCCGTCTTGAATATCTGTAATACGAAGTAAACGATGCGTTCCTTGTGCTTCGGCTGAATTGCTAAGACCATACTGAATCAAGGAGCTTAAATTGCCTAATCTCGTCCATTCCCACCCCTCCGGCACTTCAAACGGTATTTCTTCCTCGATACATTTCACGCTTCCATCCTGGAACTTCTCATAATGTAAATTATGAATTCAATTTTCTCTCAATTTCCACTCAATTTACATTCAATGTAGGTTGGGTGGATTTTTTATATTCTATACCTACAAAATAAAACGCCCGCAGGGCAGAAAGGCAGGTACAGAGTATGTACGAAGAAAATAATTCACAGGACAAGCCGGTTGTAATCGGCATTGATCATGGGTTTTCGCTTATGAAGACCAAACATCACATTTTTGGTAACGGAGTAGTGAGGTGTAACGGCAGACCACCGGTAGCAGAGAATGGATTTTATTATGATGGCAGTTATTACTGCATTGGTGGGGAGCGTAAGACAGTTCACGAGGATAAGACAGCGGATGAGGATTTCTTCCCTTTGAAGCTGGTAGCTGTAGCCAAGGAAATTAAGACAAGAGGACTGCCACGCACCTTGCGTGTAGTGTTGGGTGTGGGAGTTCCTTTTAAGCGATTTGGCAAGGAACAGGCGAAGCTGGTAGCGTATTTGAAACGAAGTGGTCCACATTTTATTGAGTTTGAAGAGAAGGATTATGTCATAACAATTGAAAATGTATATTGTTTTCCGCAGTGTTTTGCGGCGGTGGCAGACCGTATGGGCAACATGCATGGACGATATATTGTAGCGGATATCGGTTCTTGGACCAAGGATATCATCTTTATTGACGAGAGAAAGGTGCAACCGGATAAATGCGTCACCGTACCCAACTCCATAATTACCCTGTTTCAGGAAATCAATGCGGCTGTTGCAGAGGCTATAGGTGGTAGAGTTCCGGAAAGTGTGGTGCAGAATTTCATATTTGGTAAGGATGTGGTAATTCCTGAGGATGTTAAAGAGATTATCATATCGAAGCTGAAAGCATTTGCAACGGATATAGAAGGTATGCTTGAAGAGAGTGGGTTTGACCTTGCTTATTACAACATTCTTTATGTAGGTGGCGGGGCAATCATTATGAGAAGATTTGGAAATGCAAGAGAAAATGTAGCTTATCTTGAGGATATCAGACTGAATGCCAAAGGCTATGAACTTCTGGCAACTCATCAGATGAATAAAAGGTAGGTCGGTATAATGCAGAAAACAAAAGGCGGATGTCGCTGGACCATCAGGCTGAGTAATAAAGATTATGCACAGAAGGAAGTAATCCGGATGTTTGAATATTTACTGGCAACCAGTGATTATGCAACGGAATCTGATATTTTCCGGGAAGGCATTAAAAGCCTTTATCGGGAAAAGACAGAACCGGATAATGTTAAGGACTGGGACAATCGAATACAGGAATGTGCCCGCATTACAGCAGATAATGTGTTGGAACGAATGCAGACTATGTTGGATGCAACAGTGCGTAAAGGTGGTCTTGTGGCTGTGGCAGGAGCTGTTACAGATGCAGATGAACCGGAAGAAACAGATGCAGATATGGCACCACCGGAGGCAGTTGAAGAACTGTCGGAAGAGGTGGATGATTTCTTAAGTGACTTCTTTGGTTATTTATAAAATATCTTGAGTATCGTCAAGGCTGACAAAGTGGCGTCAGGTAATCGCTTCTGGCGATTGGCTGTACGTCTGCTTGTCAGACGGTGGTGCATAAGTGAGTAGTAAATTTCATATGGAAGCTGGGGCTTGGGGATGTCAAATCCCCAACAAGTTCTGCCCCGTGTCTACACGGGGCGGAACTTGCTCTACTATTCGCGACTTAAATGGAGCGTATTCGCAAGCGTTAGCGCGCGTATTCGTGAACGACCTTAGGGGAGTGAGCATATAACCGGAGGGCGGAGCGTAAGCGACGGCGAAAGATAAGTGCCGTATCTGGCACAGGATAGACAAAGCAGATTTAGAGGAGGATTTATATGGCAAGAAATGGAGTTCAATTTAATATGTGGCTTTCAGAAGAGGAGAAAGCAAGGATTCAGGAAAAAGCAAATAAGGCAGGCATCAGTATGTCGGAGTATATCAGAAGGTGTGCCCTTAGCAGGAAAATACCACAGTATGGAGATGTGGCAGTATTAAGAGAGATTTCAGCGGAGCTTGGTAAGATTGGTTCCAATTTGAATCAGATAGCACATCATCTGAATGCCGGCGGCAGTGTTTATTCGGTATATTATGATTTACAGGAAGTGATAAAGGATTGGAATGATATGCGTTTTCGGATGTTGAAGCAGGTAGAGGATGTCTGCTGTGGCAAGTATCATTACAGGAGGAGTGCGTAATGGCAATCATTAAACACATACCGGTAAAGAACAGATATTATTCTGCGGCTGTGGAGTATCTTACCTGCAAATTTGATGAGCATACCATGAAACCCCTGGAGGATACCAAGGGACGAATGATAATGCGTGACAATTTCTTATATCGAGGGTATCAATTGCGAGGTTGATACCTTCGGTGCAGAATGTATTGAAGTCAATCGGTATTATGGCAAAAACAATGCTACAAAGGATGTAAAAGTCCATCATTATATCATTAGTTTTGCGCCGGAAGACAATATTACCATGCGGGAGGCAATGGATTTTGGCAAAGAATATGTGGAGAAATTTCTGCCGGGACATCAGGCAATTCTGGCGGTGCATCCGGATGGTCATAACGGTACCGGGAATGTTCATGTTCACATTGTAATCAATTCCGTCAGAAAATATGAAGGCAAAAAAGAACGCTGGCAGGATAAGCCCTGCGAATACAGGCAGGGGTGCAAACATAAAAGTACCGGTAAGTTTATGCACACAGCAAAGCGTTGGGGGATGCGTGAATGTATATTAAGAGGCTATAATCAGGTGGATTTACTGGCTCGTTCCGATGGTAACAATTATTGGGTAGAGAAGCGTGGAAAGGAGGAGAACTTAATGGCAAAGGCAGGTAGAGGACAGACAAGGCGCGACTCCAAACGAAGGGGTCTTCGGCCGGGAGAAAGCGTCAGAGCAGATGGAAAATATCAGTACAAATATCATATTGATGGTAAACCACATTTTGTTTATAGTTGGAGGCTTGAGCCAACAGACAAATTGCCGAAGGGCAAAAAGCCGTGCTTGTCACTCCGGGAATTGGAAAAGCAGGTCAACACGGATTTGGATATCCTTGTGAATATCGTAGACGGGCAGATGACAGTCTGTGAACTGGTAGACCGATACTTAAAAACAAAGACCGGAGTAAGGCAGAGTACCCGACAGGGGTATGTGACAGTGCAGGGGGTGCTTACAAAGGAGCCTTTCGGCAAGAAAACAATCCGTAGTGTGAAAACCTCCGATGCAAAGATGTTTCTTATAAAACTACAGCAGGAAGATGGAAAAAGCTACAGTTCCATCCATACCATCCGGGGAGTGTTACGACCTGCCTTTCAGATGGCGGTGGATGACGATATCATAGTGAAAAATCCATTCGGATTTCAGCTTGCCGGGGTGTTGGTAAACGATTCGGTTACGAGAGAAGCAATTTCCAAAGACTAGATGCAAAAGTTCCTAAAGTTTGTCCATGACGATGTGGTGTACTGTAAATATTATGAAGTGGTCTACATTCTCTTTCATACAGGAATGCGAATATCTGAATTCTGCGGTCTGACACTGAAAGACATCGATTTGGAGAAGCGAATTGTTAACATCGACCATCAGCTACAAAGAACATCGGATATGCGGTATATTATTGAAACCACAAAAACAGATGCCGGAACAAGGAAGCTTCCCATCACAGAGGATGTGGCTTTGATGTTTCAGACAATCATTGAGGACAGAGTACCACCCAAGGTTGAGAAGGTTATTGATGGCTATAGTGGATTCCTGTTCTACGATGAAAATGATATGCCTTTGGTGGCAATGCATTGGCAGCACCGATTCAATCACATGGTCGGCAGATACAATGATATCTACCGGGTGCAGATGCCGAACATTACGCCTCATGTGTGCCGACATACCTATTGTTCCAATATGGCAAAATCGGGAATGAATCCAAAGACGCTGCAGTACCTCATGGGGCATTCGGATATATCGGTTACGATGAATGTGTACACACATATCGGATTTGATGATGCAGAGGAAGAATTGAAGCGGATGGAGGAGTTCCGGAAGGCACAGGCTGAGATAGAAAAGAAAAATGATACGAAAGCGATATCACAGAAAATGTTTATGGCAATTTAATATAGAAGATAGATGACGCTCTTGCTTATGGCGGGGCGTTATTTTTGTGGAAAAAAACTGGCTCAGAATGTATAATATATTTTAGACTATTTTTGCATTGGAGGCATTGAGATGGAATTAGTTATGAAAATTAAAAACATAAAAGGAATAAATGAGTTTGACTTTTCTTTTCCTTTAGATAAAGGTATATATGCAATTACAGGTGAAAATGGTTCTGGAAAAAGTACATTAATTTCTTGTGCATCAACAGTGTTTTATTCGATGCCAATGTACGAGCATTTTGGAAGACCTAAGGACGCGGTTATTGAATTTGATATCAATGGTGCTACTCGAAGCTGGCATTATGATGGTAAAAAATGGGAACAAGAGAATTCTGATAAAAAGATGAAAATAAACGGATTTTATGAGGGAAGTATTATTTTTGGAAATAGATTTAAAGATACAAAAATGTCAGTGATTAATTTACTTGATTCATTTACTGAAAAAGACACTTATCCAGCGAGAGAGTTTGTAGTTAATAATTTGGGATTAATTCTTCATAACAATGTGAATTATTATAAGGAGTTGTTTGTAGTTAAAAAATCAGCAGCTGAACAAAAAGGATTGTCACGTGCAACATATTTTTATAAAACAGCAAAGGGTGAGTTTGTTAGTCAGCCAAGAATGTCTACAGGTGAAAATCTTTTACTGAGTATATTGAATTCTCTTGAGATACTTAGAAAAAAGAGATTAGAGCATAATGATGGAAGACCTTGTATAGTATTTCTTGATGAAATTGAACTTGCACTTCATTCTTCGGCATTACGTAGATTGATTTTATTTTTAAAGGAAGTTGCAGACGAAATTAACTTGTCAATTTTCTTTTCTACACATTCGCTTGAATTACTCAGAGAAATAAAGGCACAAAATATATATTACCTTACAAAGATGTTTGATGGTTCTATTGTAGTTACAAATCCTTGTTATCCTGCATATGCAACAAGAAATTTATATGGGGACGATGGATATGGAAATGATATGGTTGTTTTAGTGGAAGATGATTTGGCAAAATTAATTATCGAAAAAATAATGGTTAGTAAAAATATTGCACGTAGCATCAGAATTAAAATATTGCCAACAGGTGGATGGACAAATACAATTACTATGGCGTATGATGTTACTTCTTCAAATTTACTTCACAGAGGAACAAAGTTGGCGGTAGTATTAGATCGTGATATTAAAGGAAGTGTACCGGAATTTATATCAAATCATAAACAATATTCTGGAATAAAAATTGATTTTCTTCCAATTGCTAGTCTTGAAAAGTACTTAAAATCACATTTGGTAGATAAAGTTGATAATCAGTTGTTTGTAATGCTTGATACATATTTGTTTCAGAAAAGACCTCTTAATGAAATTATTCGGGAATACGTTAGGACAAATACAAAAGATGATTCAGACGGAAAGGCATTTTATGGTTTCTTGTTAAATGAAATTAAATCTATGCGAAAAGACAGAGAAGATATTGTAGATATTGTTGTGAGATACATACTTGAAAATGAAGAAGAAAAAATCAACGAATTGTCATCATATCTTGTTAAAAAGATTGATGAATAATCCTTAGTAGTAAGCAATTCTCTTTTACTACTAAATTTACTACTAACAGGTAGTAATAATTTGCTAAACTCTGCTCTGATTTGCCACTATATTCCGTCATTTCAGAGTAAGACATAAAACACCCGAAAACCCTCGCAAAACAGGGAATTTCCGGGCAAATTAAGGAGAAACGCAACAATGATAAAAGTATTATTCATCTGCCACGGCAGGATTTACCGTTCGTGAGAAAAAGTCTTAAATCGTCTTAAATACTTCTATAAATAGCATTTCTTGTGTTTAATTCTCAATTTTACCAATGATTTACCAATATTTCTGGAGAGTCAGACTTGCAAAAAAATGAGCCAGAATGAGGAGATTAAAACATGAGCGAATTGAAACCAAGAATAACGGAAAACGGAATTGATTATATCCTTG
>OIWN01000207.1_pt1 | contig 55243 bp, 45 predicted proteins | sample 1587591 | NCBI WGS metagenome assembly OIWN01 (sample SAMEA3888901, study PRJEB22519) | human gut metagenome | biome: human gut; feature: human-associated habitat; material: faeces | place: Denmark | collected 2010 | reverse complement strand
TTGTTGCTCAGAAACTTATAAATAAAGTTAAATTATAGTGTTGCGGAATTAAGGGTGTCATAGCTTTTAGTTGGGCAATCGCTTTTTTCGAATACTGCCTGCAGGTACCTGCCAATCGCTTAGGATTTCGCGATAGTGGCGGACCGTTCGACATTATGCAGCTTAAAGTGATACAGGAAGTAATAACGCTTTCCGTATTCACCGTGTTTTCGATGATAGCTTTTAAGATGGAGTTGAAATGGAACCATTTTGCTGCTTTTGTCTGTCTGATCCTTGCAGTATACTTTGTGTTCAAGAAGTAGAGAGTATTTGTATGTATCCGGCGCCATCTGTCTATGCATTCTGAGGCACACAGATGGCGTCGGGAATATATGTAAGGTCCTTCCAGACAAAAAAGCAATTATTTATTAGTTTTCGATGTTTTGGTAAAGGAATCGCTTGATACTCTTTTTTGCCGTTTTCTCGAACTCTTCGGGATAGAGGCGGATGCGGGTTATCTGGCAATAGGCGGGGAGTTGCTTGTTCAGTTCGCCGCGGTTCACTTCCATCAACTGTTCCAGTTGGATGGCACTTAGCCCATGTGCGAAAGTATCTTCGTGGTCGGGGTAGACCAGCGCAATAAGCTTATCGCCCGAGAGAAGCACCAGCGATTCACCCACATAAGGCATGTTGTTGAGTCGTGCTTCGATTTCTTCAGGGTAGATGTTTTGTCCTGAAGCGGTAAGCAGCATGTTTTTACATCTTCCTTTGATAAAGATATTTCCTTCGGCATCCTTTATTGCCATGTCACCTGTGTGCAACCAGCCTTCGGCATCGATGGTTTGTGCGGTGGCTTCAGGATTTTTGAAATACCCGGACATTACATTGCGTCCCCGACATACCAGTTCTCCGGGAATGTGTCCGGGGTCGGGTGAGAGCACTTTCGTTTCCATATTGCTGACAGTCCTGCCACACGAAGTGTATTCGATTTCGTCCCACCGGCTATGACAGATAAGCGGTGCCGCTTCGGTCATACCATAGGCGATGGTATAGGGGAAGTTTATTTTGCGCAGGAAAGCTTCTACTTCGGCATTGAAAGGAGCTCCTCCTACAACGATTTCGATGAAGTTGTTGCCAAATACCTCCATTGCCTGATTGCGTATCTGTTCTTTTATCTTGTCACTGATGATGGGAAGTTTCAAAAGCAACTTGCCCAGTTTGTTGTCTACTTTGGGCAGGATGTTCTTTTTAAATATTTTCTCTACGATAAGGGGTACACAGGCAATGACACGCGGACGTATTTCTGCAAACGACTCGGCTATGATTTTAGGTGAGGGCATACGGGTAAGAAACCACAGGTGCACACCGACAGTTACTCCATACAAGAAATCGAAGGTAAGTCCGAAGATGTGTCCTAAAGGGAGCATGGATACAACGTTGTCACCGGCTTGCAGCCCCACTTTGCGATGGATGTGCTGAATATTCGACAAAAAACACCGGTATGGAAGCATCACACCTTTCGAGTATCCGGTAGTACCCGAAGTATAGTTGATGACAGCCAGTTCTTCCGGGTCTTCACGCCGGTAAGACACGTGCTCGGCACGGAATCGGCATGGATAGCGCTTGCCGAACTCTTCGTTCAGATGCTCGCGTGCGTAGGTCAATTGTTTTGAGCGCGATACCACCAGGTCAAAGTTCTTCAATTCGATGATGCCTTCCAGCCTGGGCATAGCAGCCTCATTGAAATTTTCCCACACCTGGTCGCCTACGAACATCATCCGGGCATCGGAATGGTTGACAATATTGTGTACGTTGTCTGCCTTGAATTCGTGTAGGATAGGTACTGCCACAGCACCGTAAGTAATGATACTCAGGAATACAGCAGTCCAATTGGCACTGTTTCGTCCACATAGGGCTATCTTGTTGCAGGGTTTAATGCCGGCAAACTCGAAAAGGATGTGCATCTTTTCTATTTTCCGTGCCACGTCCCGGTATTGCAAGGTAGCACCTTTGTAGTCGGTCATTGCATCGCGGTCCCAGTTCCGGCGGATGCTTTCTTCTATTAATTGTATCAAGCTTTCTTTGTTCTCCATTTTTCTTAAAAATTGCACAGAAGTTGGTGAATTGTGCGCAAAAGTAATAAAAATTTAGGCTTATAAGTGTATGTGTTGCGAACTTTTTCCAAATAAATGCCTCATTCCACATTGTTTTGGTTTATATTTGGATGTCAAGCATGCCTTTTGATGAACATAAGTGAGTGCCCCGTTTCACATAAGTAACCCGGGCGTTTCACATAAGTGAGTCAGTCGTATCACTTATGTTCGTTTGAGGAGGATTTTTGGTCAATTGGGGATTGGTTATTTTTCAACAGTCTATTGATTGCTTAAAAATGGCTTTAAAAAAAATGTCCTAAAATTAGGATATGTAGAATGAATCTTTTATTTTTGGGGTACAAAATGTATTATGCATATTACTAACTTTAATAATATTTATAACATCATGGAAAACGAAGCATTAATTAAACTTTGTACAGAAAAGGCTCAGAGCTGGTTGACTCCTGCTTATGATGCAGAAACACAGGCCGAAGTAAAACGGATTCTTGAAGACACAGACAAAACCGGACTTATCGATGCGTTCTATAAAGATTTAGAATTCGGTACGGGTGGTCTGCGCGGCATCATGGGTGCGGGTTCAAATCGTATGAACATCTATACAGTAGGTGCTGCTACACAAGGTATGGCCAATTACCTGAACAAATGCTTTGCCGGGAAAAAAGACATTGCAGTAGTAGTGGGGCACGATTGCCGCAACAATAGCCGTAAGTTTGCCGAAATTTCAGCTGATATCTTCTCGGCAAACGGCATCAAGGTATATCTTTTTGATGATATGCGTCCTACGCCGGAAGTATCGTTTGCTATCCGTCATTTGGGTTGTCAGAGCGGTATCAATATTACGGCTTCGCACAATCCGAAAGAATATAATGGCTACAAGGCATATTGGGAAGACGGTGCACAAGTGCTTGCTCCACACGATACAGGCATTATCGATGAAGTAAACAAGGTAAAGGTAACCGATATCAAGTTCCAGGGCAACAAAGAACTGATTCAAATTATTGGCAAAGATATCGATGATATTTATTTGGAAAAGGTGCATGGCATATCTATCGATCCTGAAGTAATCAAGCGTCAGAAAGACCTGAAGATTGTTTATACGCCGCTGCACGGAACCGGTATGATGCTGATTCCACAATCATTAAAGCTGTGGGGCTTCGAAAACGTGCATTGTGTTCCTGAACAGATGGTGAAGAGCGGCGATTTCCCGACAGTCGTATCTCCGAATCCGGAAAATGCAGAAGCTTTGACTATGGCCATTAACCTTGCCAAGAGCATTGATGCCGATATCGTGATGGCTTCCGATCCGGACGCAGACCGTGTAGGCATGGCTTGCAAGGACGATAAAGGTGAATGGGTATTGATTAACGGTAACCAGACCTGCCTGATATTCTTGTATTACATCATCAAGAACCGTATCGCAATGGGCAAAATGAAAGGCAACGAGTTTATCGTGAAGACCATTGTGACTACCGAAGTTATTCGTAAAGTGGCAGAAAAGAATAACATCAAGATGATAGATTGCTATACCGGTTTCAAATGGATTGCCCGTGAAATTCGTTTGCGTGAAGGCAAAGAGCAATACATCGGTGGCGGTGAAGAAAGTTACGGTTTCCTTGCTGAAGATTTCGTACGCGATAAAGACGCGGTATCTGCCTGCTCGTTACTGGCTGAAATCTGTGCTTGGGCAAAAGACCAGGGAAAGACTTTGTACGACATCCTGATGGAAGTTTATCTGGAATATGGATTCTCGAAAGAAGTAACCGTAAATGTAGTGAAACCGGGTAAGAGCGGTGCCGATGAAATCAAGGCGATGATGGACAACTTCCGTGCTTGTCCGCCGAAAGAATTGGGTGGATCAGAAGTGACCTTGACTAAAGACTACAAGACGCTGAAGGCTACCGATAACAAGGGCAATGTGACCGATATTGAAATGCCTGAGACCTCAAATGTGCTTCAGTTCTTCACGGCAGATGGTACGAAGGTATCTGTTCGTCCGTCGGGCACTGAACCGAAAATTAAGTTCTACGTGGAGGTGAAGGGCGAAATGGGCTGTCCGAAGTGTTATGCCCGCGAAACAGCCGCTGCTCTTGAAAAAGTAGAAGCTGTGAAGAAATCGTTGAATATCTGATCAGTAGCTTAGATTCTTACCAACTAATTCACATTTAGAGTGTGAATTAGTTGGTTTTTTTGTCTTCAGATATTTACTTGAAAATTCAAAAACACTTTCTGAAACAGGCTCAGGCATTACGGGAAAGGAAATGTTCCCTTTCCAATTCCAGTAATTTTTCTTTTCGCCAAAGTCCGCCTGCGTAACCAGTCAAATTTCCGTTGCTTCCTATAACCCGATGGCAGGGAATAAGAATGCTGATGGGATTATGTCCGATAGCTCCACCTACAGCTTGTGCCGAAAAATGCTCGACACCTTTTTGGCGGGCGAGTTTTTGTGCGATGTCTTTGTAAGTGACGGTTTGTCCGTAAGGAATTTCTTTTAGTATATTCCACACTGCTTGCCGGAAAGGGGAACCTTGCGGTTGAAGGGCAGGCGGTACACCCGGAAGTTCTCTGTTGAAATATCGTTCCAGCCATTCAAGAGTCTCAACAAACACAGGAAGCTCCTTTTCAACGTAGGTAGCTGTCAGTGCAGGGTCAAAATATTTTTGTCCGTCGAACCATAATCCGGTCAGCGCTTCACCGTTGCTGGCAAGGGTTATGTCACCCAGTGGAGACAGGTATTTATATAGATATCCATTCATGCGAAATCGTTTTTTATTGTAACAAAGATACGTTTTTCTTCCCAACCATCCAATGAAAGCTATGACTGTTTTTTTAGTGAATCATAAGATGCCATGCTTGCGGATGTACTCCATAAATTTTTCTTTGTAATTCTCGCCTACGGGAATCAGTGCTTTGGGTGAAAAGCAGATTCGGAATCTGGAAATTTCTTTGATTTTCTGCATATTGACGATATATGAGCGATGTACTCGCATGAAATGAGCGGGTAAACGAGCCTCCAGCCGTTGCAGGCTATAGAGGGTAGTAACGGGCTTCTCGCGTTCGTCGGTATAGATTCGAATGTATTCGCTCATGCTTTCAATGTAGTTGATGCTGTCTATGTTGATGCGTACAACCTTGTAATCGCTCTTTACAAAAAGAGTTTCGGCGTTCTCTGTTTCTGCAGTCGCAGGAATGGTTTGTGAAAGGCTTTGCATCTCCGGAATCAGTACATAGTTATTTATTAAGAAGAGGAAAAAAAAGGGACTGGTAATAATCCACATATCAATGGCAGGACGGGTAATCTCGGTTTTTCCATTAGTCTGATATGCCATCAACAAGGCATTGATGATAGGAGTAGCAAAAATCAGTATGGCAATTGTTGCGTAAATTGTATGCTCGAAAAATTGTTGTTTTTGTAAAGTAGTCATAGTCTTGTCGTCTTTTTAATATTGCATGAAACAAAGATAAAAGAAAAGATATGTTGCAGCAAAAATAATCGGCGAATTGGACGATTTCACAGACTGTTCAGCCAATTTTGCAAGCTATTGGGGTTATAGACATTTTAGCGTATAGAACGGTGTTTTTATTGAGAGAATCCTTTGGTTAGCTGATAGTTTTTTGCCGAGTGTTTGCAGTAATCTAATTTCGTAGTGGTGAAATTCTTCCAATGTGTCCGGCTGTGTATTGGATGCTTGGCAGAAACCGCGTATAGCCTGCTTGTTGAGATTCGGGGCTATAGGCAAGTATTGCAATCTTTTTTGACGTTTTATTTAACCTTTAATTTATCATGAAAACAGATGTGGATAAAAACAGATGTTTCAGGAATTTGCTGTATCGGGTTCCTTTTGGAAAGCTAGGTTTATTGCTGGCGTTTTTGATGGTGGCTTCCCATCTATGGGGACAGGGCATAACGGTCAAAGGCCGTGTGACTGATACTGATGATGCTCCGGTTATCGGTGCTTCGGTTTTAGTAGAAGGTACAGAGCCTGGGATGATTACAGATCTTGACGGAAATTATGTAATCAATAATGTACCTTCGGACGCAGTACTTGTTTTTTCTTATGTCGGTATGGTAACGCAAAAAGTCGCTGTATCCGGACGGCACGTTGTTAATGTAAAACTGGAAGACGATAATGTGCTGTTGGATGAAACGGTTGTTATCGGTGGCAGAGCACAGCGAATCTATCTTCGAAATACAAAATGAAGCTTCAACTTACGGATGGGAAAATTATTACGACTATACCAACAATGAGTATACTGTTCCTTCGCAAAGCATGTGGCGGTGGAAGTTTTATTCGGCAGGGCCACTCGGGTGGAGCGATTACAATCCGGAAGTGTGGCTGCTTTATGCTTTCAAGAATGAGAAGGCTAAGTATCCGACTAATGACAGCGAATGGGACGAACGTATACCGGCATCACTTTTTTATGCAGATATTTTCACTGACTTTCCCGAACATGTGCAGTGGCAAACATGGACAGCTACCGAAGGAACCAGTACCAGCGGAGGGACTGTCACTACCGACGAGCCGGGTTTTAGTTATGCCGACTGGGTAGAAGACCGTGTTTACATCAATAAATACACAGCTCAATATGAAGATTATCAGGAAGTGAATAGCGACAATAGTGAAGGCACTAATAACCGTATTTTCCGTCTTGGGGAAATCATGCTGGATTATGCAGAATGTCTTGCGCAGACTGGTGACATAACGGAAGCCGTTAATGTATTGAATGAAGTGCGTAACCGTGCCGGATTGTGTAATTTGGGCGAACGTCAAGATTATAAGGTAGAATCTGTCTATACCAACCCCGATACAGACAATTCGACGGTTGATTTCAATGACGATTATGGATATGCTGCGTTCGAAAACAGCCAGATAGGGACACTCGAAGACTTCATGGCTGTTCTTGATATCGAAGACATGAAAGAAACCGCTTTCGAATGTGAACGGGTGATTGACTTACGCCGTTGGGGAATCTCACGTGACGATTCTTTCTTGCAAAGGGTGAAGAAGCGTTCATATAAATATTATACCAATTTCAACAGTGTCCGTGCATGGGTTCCCATGCCGACAGATGATGTGAACAATAATCCTAATCTGGAGCAGTTGCCAGGCTGGTAACAAACATCAAAAAGATTCCAAAACATGAATGTACAAAGTAAAAAATCAATTTTTTTCTCACAATAGCCGCTGCCTTGTGAAAGGTGGCGGCTGTTATACTTAATGAATTCCTGCAAACAGTCATACCCTTGAAAAATGAATATATACTGCATCAACGGTTGAATATATACTGCATTCGCTTACGGATATATACTTCATCGGCAGATGCAGTACTACTGCGTTTTCAACTCGGCCGGATTGGCTGATGACGGAATTCATATCATACTTTATACAAACGTTTTTCGGTTTAAATATCATATTGTTGACAAGTGATTAGGCCTTTCCTTGTATGTATGTGCCGAAATGACAGATTCATTATGAAAATAGAGCGATTTACTGATAAGATAATCCGGTTGGTTGATAGTTTTTGGTATGGGATGAAAGAGCGCTTAACTTTGAAACATCATTAAAACAAAGAAGATATGAAAAGATACATTTGTAGTTTGTTGTTGGGGATGGCTTTCGGCGGAGAAATGTTTGCCGTGGCAGATAATTTTTCTGCTTTTCTTTGGCAAGCAGAAGAACAGGTAAAGGAAGTCCCCAACCCGGAGAAGATGGCAAAAAGGCGAACGGACGAAATGAACGAACTTTTGCAATTAAGCGAAAAGCAATACAAAAAAATATATAAGCTTTACTTGAAACAGGAAAAAGAAAAAGTGGAAAGGATGACAGAAAGACATCTGCCTGAAGGAGGGCGTCCCCCAATGCCTCCTGAAGGAGGAGGAGGGATGCCTCCACAAGGCGGAATGCCTCCGAGAATGGAAGGAATGCCACCTTCGATGCCCATGAAGAATGAACGGGAAGATATGCAGAAACAGATAAAAAAGTTCGACAAGAAGTTAAAGAAGATTCTAACTGACGAACAATATGAAATTTGGTCTTCCCGAACTCCTGCAGGGAAAGAGGACGAGATGTTGGTACCGGAAATGCTGATGGAATGAAAACGATAATAATATGGAGTGTGTTTGTTTTGTCAGTTATCAGTTCCTGCCAGCAAGCAGACATCGAATATTATCCGATAGAAAAGCATCATTTGGGGGAAACTTATACCTCATACACAATAAATAATGTGATGCAAAGCGATTCGGCAGGAGTGGTAGTATTCAATTTTTATCCCGAAGAAGTAACCAGTCTGTCGTATATCAATTACGATGAAGCGACATGTGTCTTTACTTTTCACCGGGGAGAAACGGCCGACTATCTTATTTCCTGGGATTATGAAACAGACGGCAACTACGTGGAAGTACAGTATGGACAGAATGCGATGTGGTATACCGTTAATGAACAAAAACACACAGGCGAATACCTCTTACGGGCGAATGACGGTATGTCAGTGCGCATGTGCATGCGGTCGGGAGGAAGTATGTATATTGAAAATGGGGAAACGTTTTATCAGGCAAATGTGACAGTGATAAAGTTTTCTATTGAAGAAGCGGCAGAAGAATAACCGCCGCTTCTTTTTATTTGTATCTTTGCCGTTGTTTTATGAACAAATAAAAGAATGATGAAAAAACGGACAAAGAATATTCTGAAAATAACCAGTTTGTCGGTCGTTGCACTGATTGTTCTGGCGTTGGGAGGCATAGCTTTGGCGGTTAATTTTATATTTACGCCCGAAAAACTTACTCCAGTGGTATTGAAGGTATCCAATCAGGTCTTGAATGCCAAATTGGATATGAAAAGTGTGGAATTGACTTTCTTTTCCACATTTCCCCGTTTCGGACTGAAACTGACAAATGGAAGTCTGGTCTCGAAAGCGTTGAAAGACACATTGTGGCAGAAAACAGATTCATTGGTCGCGTTCGACAAGTGTGTGGTGGTAGTTAACCCGTTGGATTATTTGTATAAGAATAAAATTACGGTTAATTATCTGGGATTGGAAAATGCCTCTGTCTATGCTTATAAAAGTAAGGAAGGGGTGGCAAACTGGGACATCATGCAGGTTGACACTTCTGCTGTGGCAGCAAAGGATACGGTAACGGCAAAGCCCCTGACGGGAGGCATTGACATTCGCCGGGTTTCGCTGAAACATGCAGATGTGGTTTTTGACGACCGCGACACCCGGTTGTATGCCAGCTTGCAGAATGCTTCTTTAGGATTGCGTGCCGCTCTGCATAAGGAACGTTCGCGATTGTCGTTGAAGTTTAAAAACGATAACATTATTTTCTGGCAAGACGGTCAGTTGTTGCTGCACCGGATAGCTGCAGAGTTGGATACCGACCTTGAACTGGAACGGCAAACACGTAAACTGGTGTTGCATGATGCCGGCATCAAGGTCAACGGTATTCATTTTGATGTGAAAGGGACATTGCAGGGCGATACGGTTCGTCGGGCACTGGCTGTAGATCTCACATACGGTCTGCATGCTCCTACGCTTGAAACGGTACTGAGCATGATACCCGAAAGTATTTTAAAACGTGAAAGCATGACTGCCAAGGGGGAAGTGATGATGCGGGGAACGGTAAAAGGCTGGTACGGGAAAAAACAGGTACCTGCTGTCACACTGGATGTCCGTATCAAGGATGCTTCTGCCAAATACGATAAATTGCCCTATGGAATTGACCATCTCTCGGCAGATTTTCAAGCTTTTGTAGACCTGATGCGTCAGAAACCTTCGTATGCCGATTTGAAAATTTTCCGTTTCCAAGGTGCACATACCGATGTATTGGCAGATGCGAAGGTGGATGATTTATTGGGTGATCCGGTGATTACGTTCAATACCCAATCAAAGATAGACCTGACTTCGTTGGCACAGACTTTCCCGTTACAACAGGGAGTAACTATCCAAGGAGCTGTCGAAGCAAACTTACGGTTGAAGACACGGTTGTCATCTATTAAGAAACGTGATTTGGGACGTATCCGGGCGGCAGGTAAAGTCACGATGAATGGCATGTCGCTGCAAGATACAGCCAAAGGCTTCGAGTTTACCAGCGATGCATCACTGGCATTTTTAGGCAATGATTTCTTGGCCGCCCGTGCTCAGATAAGCAAGCTGGTGTTACGCTCTCGCCGTCTGGATGCCAATCTTTCCAGCCTTACCGCTACAGCAAAAACAACCAATCCGCAGGATACGGCACGAATAGCCAAAATGGATTGCAAGGTGGAATTGAATCAATTGAAAGGGAATATGGGAGATTCATTGGCTGTGTTTTGCAAGAAGACTACTGCCACTATCAGTCTGGAGCCAGGACAGCGGAATCCTTCCATGCCACGTATCGGACTTTCAATGGAGGCAGATACATTGTTTGCACGTGCAGGCGATATCCGGTTCGGTATGGACAAGGCAGGGTTTGGCGTATCGGCAGAAAAGGTGCGCGATTCATTGTGGATACCTTAAGGCATCATTGGTTTCAATCGCCTGAAAGTAAATGTTCCTCAATTTGCTTTGCCTGTCCGTATGCGCAAGACGGCACTTACTGTAGGCGACCGTCGGATAACATTGAAAAATGCCAGTTTCCGTATTGGCCGTTCCGATTTGACAGCAAGTGGTGTGGTTTACGACTTATATGGCGTAATGAAGCATCATAAGGTATTGCGTGCCCAGTTGGATGTGTCTTCGCACAACCTTGATTGCAATCAGTTGATTAATGCCCTCAGTTTTCCGGCAGACACGGTGGATACGGAAGAGGCTGCAGAAGAGAAAGTGGATACAGCCTCGGCAATGAAATTGTTTATCGTGCCGAAGAACGTAGATTTCGAACTGCAGACAAATTTGAAACGTGTACGTTACGACAAAATGGTATTCGAAAATGTACGTGGTGAAGTAAACGTCCGGGATCAGGCTGTGCACCTCAATGCTTTGCGGATGAAAGGATTGGATGCAAGTATGTTTGCAACGGTGGTTTATCGGGCCACAGAGAAAAAGCGAGGATATGCGGGATTTGATTTCAGGCTGCGTAGAATCAATATCGGTAAACTGGTTGATTTCATTCCTTCGTTGGATACCATCGTGCCAATGCTTCGTTCGTTCAAAGGGCAGGTCAATTTTGATGCTGCGGCAGAAGCCCGGCTTGATTCGAACATGAACATCAAAATACCCAGCCTGCGTGCCGCAGTCCGTATCGATGGTGACAGCTTGGTATTGATGGATGGGGAAACTTTTTCCGAGATATCAAAAATGTTGAGGTTCAAAAACAAGAAACGGAATGTGTTCGACAGCATATCAGTTAATGTAACGGTGAAAGACGGTAATGTGACGGTATATCCGTTTGTAGTGCAAATAGACCGTTATAAAGCTGCAGTAGGAGGGACACAAGGATTGGATATGAATTTCAATTATCACATATCCATTTTGAAATCGCCTTTGCCTTTCAAGATGGGAGTTACCATAACGGGCAATCTGGACAAGATGAAATTCAAACTGGGTAAAGCGAAATATAAAGATGCGGTTACACCGGTGGCCATCCGGCAGGTAGACAGTACGCGGGTTAACTTAGGGCGTGACATCGTGAACGATTTTCGGAATATCGTGAGGCGGAGAGAATAGCCTTACCGAAGTATTTTGGGGAAGCGGAAGGCAAAAATAAGGGTACAACAGATGGCTGCTGTTGCATCTGAAATGCCTTCTGCTGCAAATACACCATGCACACCCATGATATGTGGAAGGACAAGTGCCAAAGGAACCAGAAGGAAGACTTTTCGCAAAAGGGCGATGAAAATGGATACTTTTGCCTGACCCAGTGCCACGAACATATTTTGGCAAGTACGTTGCAAGCCGAATATGGTCATACCGGCAAGGAATATGGGCATCATTTGACATACAACGGTTATTAGTTTTTGATCGGTAGTAAAAGCGCCAGCTATGACTGAAGGAAACAGTATCATAAACACAATCAGCACAAAGTTGAATGAAAACATCGAGATAAGCGCAATCTTGAAACACGATTTGACACGATTGAAATCGTGATGTCCGTAGTTATAGCTTACAATAGGGACAAATCCTTGTGCAAATCCGGTTAGTGGAACACTGACAATCATCATTGCACTTTGCATAATAGCGAGTGCACTGACGTAGATGTCGCCAAAGCGCTCCAACGTACCGTTTAATACGAAGCTTACCAGGCTTTCAGTACTTGCCATGATAAAAGGAGAAATTCCCAGTGCCAGAACGGGAAAAAGGATGCTTTTGTGTAGCTTCATATACTGCCGTTCCAGCCGGAGGGAAGCTTTTCCGGATGTCAGGAAACTTAACGTCCAGGCCGCACTGCAAGCTTGCGACAAGATGGTGGCAAAAGCTGCTCCTTTTACTCCCATGTCGAATGTAAAAATGAACAGAGGGTCTAACGCGATATTCAGAATGGCACCTATCAGCACTGAGTACATGGCAATGGCGGGACGTCCTTGTATGTTGATAAAAGTATTGAGCCCTACCGACAATTCTACGAAGAGCGTTCCCAGCAGATAAACCGACAGGTAATCGGTAGCATAGCCGATTGTCCGTCCGGATGCACCGGTAAACAATAAAATCGGCTCCATGAAAATATATGCTATGGAGGAAGTGATAAGTGTAAAGATTATCAGTAAAATGAAACCGTTACCCAGTATTTTTCCGGCCCGTTCGCGATCGCCTTGTCCTAAGGCTATGGCTGCCAATGGAGCACCTCCAGCTCCTACGATAGATGAAAAGGCAGAAATCAGAATGATGACTGCGCTGGTCACACCGATTCCTGCCAGCGCATCAGTTCCGATGTCTGGAATATGCCCGATGTAGATACGGTCTACGAGGTTGTATAGTAGGTTTACAAACTGTGCCGCGATGGCTGGGAGTGCCATCTTGAATACCAGCGGCAGCATACGTTCGGTACCTAATCTTTCTTCATATGCATTGTTCATTGCGCCTTTGCTTGAAAAATCGTGCAAAGGTAATCAATTATTTGAATGCATAAACGAAGAGAAAGCTGGATTTTATCGCTCTTTGTTTGTGCTTTATGTCCCGGTTTTGTTTCAAACGAATATCTTCATAAGTCCATAACATCTCCTTCTGAAAACGAAGATATACTTCATAAGCTATTCCAGTTAACTGCTACAGTCCATGAAGATAACTGAAACGGCAAAGTAATATATCTTCATTTTCACCTCATTATTTTAATAATGACCGTCACATGCTTTTTGTTTTATGCCATATCCATCAGGCGGTTTGCCTGCAGGCGAATCAGCGATTCATTATATTCATCTATCAGTTCTTTCATCACTTCGTCAACTGCTTGCAAGCGTTTGATTTGTGAGGCAACTTGACCAATTTCGATTTCTCCCTCAAAGATGTCTCCTTCGAATATTCCTAACTTGGCGCGTCCACGTCCTAAGATCTCACGAAGTTCATCTACTGATGCACCGAGCAGTTCTGCTTCTTCAACCCGTTTGTAGAAGTCATTTTTCACCAATCGGGTAGGCGAAAGTTGTTTCAGTGTCAGTATCGTGTCGCCTTCGTTCAGGCGCAGGCACCGGTCTTTGAACGAGAAGTGTGCCGAGCTTTCTTCGGTTAATGCGAATCGGGTTCCTATCTGTACGCCGTCGGCTCCCAAGGCTTGTGCGGCAAGGATGCTTTCGCCAGTCGCTATGCCTCCTGCAGCCAATAGGGGCAGAGTACATGTACGGCGAATGGCAGGGATGAGACACATGGTAGTGGTCTCTTCCCGTCCGTTATGCCCTCCGGCTTCGAATCCTTCGGCTACGATAGCGTCTACGCCCGCTTCCTCACATTTGGCTGCAAATTTGGACGAAGCCACTACGTGTGCCACGAGGATATCCCGTTCGTGAAGCCAGTCAGTCCATTTCTTTGGACTGCCTGCCGAAGTGAAAACGATTTTTACGCCTTCTTCGGCGATGATTGGCATGATGGTATCTATTTCGGGATACATGAGCGGTACATTTACTCCAAAAGGCTTGTCGGTAGCTGCTTTACACTTACGGATGTGCTCGCGTAAGGTTTCGGGGTGCATTGAGCCTGCTCCCAGCAAGCCAAGCCCTCCAGCGTTGCTTACGGCAGAAGCTAATCTCCAGCCGCTGCACCATACCATTCCACCTTGGATGATGGGGTATTTAATGTTGAATAGTCGGCAAATTCGGTTCATGGTATTTTTTTAGTTAACAGTTAATAATGAATAATTTATAAAGTCCTTGCTTTGAATACCGGTTTGGTTTGTTGCGATTCAGGTTCAAAACCAAACCAATACGTAATGTCTTCGTTTTCGGCGGGCGGAAGCAGGCAGAGACGCAAGTTTTCGTGATAGGTGCCATTGAGCACCTCCCAATGTTCGGGAGGTAATACGTGTTTGGTACGGACGCGGTAGGCTGGTTCTTTCTTGAGCGACATGCCCGCTTCTATCCATGCAAGTGTCACGGCGGTTTCGTAAGCCGGATAGTTTTCTTGACAGAACTTATAGAGTAGGATGCCACGCCGTTCCAGGCTCATGGGCTGGTCAATGACGCCGATACGAGTCAGATGCTCCAAGAACCGGTGCAAGAATTCAGACTCTTCCACAATCAACCGGCGAGTGATTTCTTGCCAAGGTTTGGCATTGTAGAATCCGTCTATGAGGCGTGATAACATGCGTGCCGTTTGAAGTTCGTCGGGAGTGATTTCGTTGGTTTTCAACACTTCGTATGGAGGAAAAGGAGAGTAGCTGATGCTTAATTCCGAGCTGCGCCGGCGCATTTCCGTTCCGGGAAGAAGCTTTAGAGATTCCAACTGGATTTCGCCGGCACGATAAGAAGCCAACGTACGGACATCTTCGAATATCTCTTTTAAATGATATAAAGGTAATCCTGCTATCAGGTCGGCATGGGTTTCCAAATTGGGCAAAGCACATAAGAATTCCAGACCGGACAAGGCATCTGCCAAGTCTCCTGCTCTCCGGCTGACGGCCAGCACTTCCTGATGGAGGCTTTGAATGCCTGCCTCTAAGTGTAATTGTCCTTTTGGCATGGAGGCAAGTATTTCTTTCAGCTCTTCGGATAAAAGGGCGGGATGCACTTCTAAGTGAAAACGGATGTCTGGAAATTCGCGGAATAAATCGAGTAAGGCGCGGGCATGACGGGTATTGTAATTGAAAGTCCGGTCGAGTACCCGGATATTCCGGATGTGGTGCTCTTGAATCAAGGAGATTCGCCTTCGGATGGTTTCAATGGGAAGGGTGCGTACGGGTTTCTCGCCTCCGCTTACACAAAAAGCGCATGTATTGAAGCATCCGCGTGTAGTTTCCAGTTGCACGAAAGGTTTGCTCCAATTGAAGAACGGGCTTTCTTCGGGTGGGACAAGCAGGTCGAAATGCATCACTTGTGCACGTCCGTTATCGTGGTAGGTGGAAACTGTATCCAAATAACATAAGCCGGTTATGGTGTGCCATGCTTCCGGCTTGTTCCATATTTCCAGCCAGCGTGCGAAAACCTCTTCTCCTTCGCCTCGGAATACACAGTTCACGAAAGGATAATTACGTAGGAACCTTTCATTATCTCCTAAAAATTCGGGACCTCCCAGTGTGATGCAACAATCGGGGAGCAAAGCCTTGATACGTCCCAAAGTGTGAAGTAACATTTCGTGATTGAAAAGCCAGCAGGTAGCGGCTACGATATCCGGTTTCCGACGGAATACTTCAGCACTCGCCATGCCCGGATTTTCATTGATAGTTGCAGAAACAATATCCCACTCTATATCGGCACGTCCGATGAGTTGGGCTTGCAAAGCGGGCAAAGCCAACGAGGAATGCGCATACGAACTGTTCAGGTCAAGCCAAAGGATTTTCATGAGGAAATTTTATTAAAAACGCAGATTAGCTCAGATTGACGCGGATATCATATTATTTAATTATGAATCAGCAAGAATCTGGGTTAATCTGCGTTTCATAAGAAATCAAAGCAAATATTGCGAGCTGATAGATTCGTGGCTCAATACACGGCGAATCGTCTCAGCAAACATGTCGGCTATAGAAAGCTGTTTCACTTTGGCACAACGGTTTGAGTACGGGATGCTGTCGGTGAATACCAGTTCTTCCAGTTGCGAGTTTTGTACGCGTTCGGATGCAGGACCCGACATGACACAGTGGCTGGCGATGGCACGTACCGAAGTCGCTCCGGCTTCTTTCATGATGTCGGCAGCTTTGGTGATGGTACCGGCGGTATCTACCATGTCGTCTATCAGCACTACATCTTTACCCTTTACATCACCGATGATTTGCATCGATGCTACCACATTGGCTTTTTCACGTGTCTTGTGGCACAATACCAAAGGTACATCCAGGTATTTAGCATACGTACTGGCACGTTTCGAACCTCCCACATCGGGAGTGGCAATGACCAGATTAGGCAAATGTAAAGACTGGATATAGGGAGCAAAGATGGTAGAACCGTACAGGTGATCGACCGGAATATCGAAGAATCCCTGAATCTGGTCGGCATGCAAATCCATGGTAATCAAGCGGTCAATGCCCGCTACGCTTAATAAGTCTGCCACTAATTTGGCACCGATGGATACACGGGGCTTGTCCTTGCGGTCTTGTCGTGCCCAGCCGAAATAGGGGACAACGGCGATGATACGTTTGGCCGAAGCACGTTTTGCTGCGTCAATCATTAATAAAAGCTCCATCAAATTGTCGGAGTTCGGAAAAGTTGACTGTACGAGAAATACGTGCTGGCCACGAATCGATTCTTCGTAAGATACTGCAAATTCGCCGTCAGCGAAATGAGTAATGTTCATGTTACCCAGCGGGCATCCCAAACTTTTGCAGATTTTCTCTGCCAGATATCTCGAGTTTGTACCCGAGAAGACTTTAAATCTTGATGTTTCGCTCATTGTTAAATATGTTGCCTTAAAAAAGTATATATACAAAGTTACACTATTTCTTTAGCCGGACAAAACATGTATCGAAAAAACTTCTAGTCAGCCAATTTCTTCAGTTTCCTGAATTGTTCAATCAGGTCACTGTAATTATAGTCATGCTCCGGACAGAACTTGTTCCACAATCCTCCCAATACGGCACACCCTCCAAATCCGAAATCTTTTACTTGCAGGATATTGCTTTCGTCAATACCTCCCAATGCGATGACACGTTTGTCGATGATGCCGTTTTTAGCTGCAGCCCGGATTTCTTCAGGTGTGAAAGCCGAATCGTATCCTTCTTTCGATATGCTGTCGAAGATAGGACTGAGGAACACGTATTCGAACTGGGGCTTTTTCTGTTTCACTTCTTCCAGCGAATGACAGGAAGTAGTGATAGGACCTGAATAGTTGTCGGGTATCACAGAATTATGGCTGTTGATATGAATCCCTCTTAACTTATATTCTTCTTTCAGGTAGAAATTCCCATGTACGACAATACGCTTCCTGTATTTTTCCGGAATCAATGTCAGCAATCTTTCTGCATAGACCGGAGTGGAATCGGTTTTGCGTAAATGAAGAATCTCCAGTCCTTCTTCGAAAAGGGCTGTCAGTATTTTATCTTCTTCCACAAAGTAAGTGGGCCTGGTTATTACTATCAGTTTCATGTGAAAACACAATATGGTGCAGCAAAGGTAGTAATAAGTTTGTAATATTAGCGTAAGTTAAAGCAAAATCGTGTACGTTTCCATCGTTTTCAGGTCGATTTGCCATAATTTCCCTGCCAAAATGGTCCCGTAACCACAAATAATCTTGATAACTTCATGAGCTTCGACGCAACCTACCAGTCCGGGAGTAACTCCTATCACTCCTTTGGGAAGTGGGGGCATGGATAACATTTCCTGTTCATCGGGATAGAGGTCGCGGTATCTTTTTTCTCCTTTATTATATAAGAATACCGATACTTGTCCTTCGAATGCCCGGATTGCCCCGTACACATATGCTTTCCCCAGTGAGGCACACGTGTCATCAATCAGGTATCGGGTGATGAAATTGTCGCATCCGTCCACTACGATGTCATAGTCTGATATAATTGCTTTAGCATTGTCGGGTGTCAGGCGGGTAGGGTAGGCCTTTATCCGGATGGTGCTGTTCAGTGCTTCCAGCCGTTTTTGGGCTTGCAGGGCTTTGGGCAGGTTTACTTCGGCTTCAGAATAGAGCACTTGACGTTGCAGGTTGCTTTCGCTTACGGTATCATCATCAATCAGCCCGATTGTTCCTACTCCGGCACCTGCCAGATAGAGTGCGATGGGAGAGCCGAGCCCTCCTACACCTACAATGAGTACACGTGCCGCTTTCAGGCGTGCTTGTCCTTCTTCGCCAATTTCGGGAAGAAGGAGTTGGCGGTTGTATCTTTCCATTTTTTTGAATGAAGAATTAAGAATGAAGAAAGAGGAATGAAGAATCTGGTGCAGCTATATGCATAGGTCTGCGGATATAGCTTCATCGGCTTGCGGATATAGGTTCATCAGAACCCCGATTCTTCATTCATCATTCTTCATTCTTCATTTTACAAAGTCGAATGAAGCATCCCAGTCTTTCCATACCGGTTCGCGTCCGGCTGCCTTTAGTGCGCACTCTACTTCCATGGCGGTACGGTCGTCGCTGATATGGAATTGTTCTAAAGCCTGAGGATAAGTGTAATATCCTCCCGGTTCGGTTTTGCTTTCGGCACTCATGGTGGTTACGCCCAGCGATGCCATGTGGTCGCGGATATAAGCCGGTTCACGGGTAGAATACGAAATATCCACATCGTGGTCGAAGATACGCATGGCAAAGGTCACCTGTGCCAGTTCCTTGTCGCTCATGATAACGTTGGGCTGGAATCCTTCGTTCTCTGCGGGGCGCATGCGGGGGAAGTTGACACTGTATTTGGTCTTCCAATAGTGTTTTTGCAGATAACGCAGGTGGTATGCCATCATCGTGACATCGGTACGCCAGTCTTCCAATCCTATCAATACGCCCATGCCGATAGAATGCACGCCTGCTTGTCCCATGCGGTCGAAGCCGTTTACGCGCCATTCGAATTTCGATTTCATGCCACGCGGATGATAGATGTTATAACGTGCTTTGTTGTATGTTTCCTGGAAACAGATGACCCCGTTCATGCCGTGTCTGGTCAGTTCGGCATATTCTTCGGTTTTCAGCGGCATTACTTCTATTTTCAGGTTCGAGAAATAGGGCTTTGCCAGATCAAGTGCTTTGGCAAGATACGGTACGCCTGCCTTTGCCGGATTTTCTCCGGTTACTATCAGCAGGTTTTCAAACGGAGCCAGTTTCTTGATGGCTTTGTACTCGTTCTCCATTTCTTCGGGTGTCAGGATAGTCCTTGCCATGGGATTGCTGATATGGAATCCGCAATACACGCACGAGTTGGTGCACGAGTTGGTCAGATAAAGCGGAATAAACATCGATACTGTTTTCCCGAACCGTTCTTCGGTATATTTGCGACTCAGGCGTGCCATCGGTTCCAGGTATTTTTCGGCAGCCGGCGAAACCAGTGCCATAAAGTCGTTCACATCACAGTGTGACTTGCCGAGTGCCCGCAGCACATCGGATTCTGTTTTGGAGTAGATGGCTTCGGTCGTCTCCTCCCAGCTTATTTTTTCTAATTCTTCGCTAAACATGCTATTCAATGAATAAATTATCTTTTTCCCAAAGGAAAGTATTATTTAAAATGTATTCCTCAATTTCATCATACGAATGTTGGTTCCGGATGATATGTTCATAATAGTTGCGTTGCCAAACAGAATAGCCTATTCTTCGTGAAACAGCTCCTTTGTATCCACGTATAATGGCACCTATAGTTTTTGATGTTGATTGTAGGGGCGTATTGCATACGCCCTGATTACATCCACTATTATTTGCGTTGATGCATTCGGGCGTATGCGATACGCCCCTACAAATTTCTATGATGGCATGAAAATGATTGGGCATTATTACATATTTGTGCAATTTTGCTTCTCCTTTTCTAATATTGATAGTTTGTAGCCATTCTTCTTTTACAATTTTTCCAGCCTCATTCAAAATCATTTCCCCATCAACGATTTTACCGAATATACATTTTTTATCTTTTGTACAAATGGTGATGAAATAAAAACCTTCTGTACTATAATCATATCCGGGCAACCTTATACTTTTGCGTCGATGAGTATTGGGGTCATACATTTTTTTCTGTTTATTTTTATTATATTAAATATCCTCATTTCATCCAATTGCCATGTAGGGGCGTATCGCATACGCCCTGAAAACATTCACGTGGATTAGTTGATGCATTCGGGCGTATGCGATACGCCCCTACATGAGCTGTTTGCGGATGCTCATTTAATTATTAATTGAAGAGAGATCTCTCGAAAGCTTCATGGCGCAGAAGTTCGGACCGCACATGGTGCAATACTCCCCGTCGGTATGGCGTCCTTCGTTGAAGTATTCCAGCGCACGGTCGGGGTCAAGGCTCAGATGGAACTGGTCGCGCCAGCGGAACTCATAACGGGCTTTGCTGAGGGCATTGTCGCGGATTTGTGCTCCGGGATGTCCTTTGGCAAGGTCGGCGGCATGGGCAGCTATCTTATAGGTAATGACTCCCGTACGCACATCTTCGCGGTTGGGCAATCCGAGGTGTTCTTTCGGAGTGACATAGCATAACATTGCCGTACCCAGCCAGCCGATTTGGGTGGCTCCGATGGCTGATGTGATGTGGTCATATCCCGGAGCGATGTCTGTTACCAACGGACCGAGGGTATAGAACGGAGCGTTGTGACAATGCTCGATCTGGCGTTGCATGTTCTCTTGAATCTTGTGCAAAGGCACATGGCCCGGACCTTCGATGAATGCCTGTACGTTCTTTTCCCATGCACGGACAACAAGTTCACCCATGGTGTCGAGTTCGGCAAACTGGGCTTCGTCGTTAGCGTCGGCAATACATCCGGGACGCAGGCCGTCGCCCAATGAGATAGCTACATCGTATTGGGCAAGGATGTCGCAGATGTCATCGAAATGCTCGTAGAGGAATGACTCCTGGTCGTGTATCAGGCACCATTTGCTCATAATGCTTCCTCCGCGGCTCACGATGCCGCATAAACGCTTGTCCGCCAGGTGTACATTGTGCCGGCGGATACCTGCATGGATGGTGAAATAATCCACTCCTTGTTCGCATTGTTCTATCAAGGTGTCCTTATAGATTTCCCATGTCAGGTCTTCTACTTTTCCGTTCACCTTTTCCAGTGCCTGATAAATAGGTACGGTGCCTACGGGTACAGGGCAGTTTCGGATAATCCATTCGCGGGTTTCGTGGATGTTGTCTCCCGTAGAGAGGTCCATCAACGTATCGCCTCCCCATTTGCAGCTCCATACGGCTTTGTCCACTTCCTCTTCGATGCTCGAAGTTGTGGCAGAGTTTCCGATGTTGGTATTGATTTTCACCAGGAAGTTGCGCCCGATAATCATCGGTTCGCTTTCCGGATGATTGATATTGGCAGGCAATACGGCACGTCCTGCGGCTATCTCGTCACGCACAAATTCGGGAGTGATGTGGGTGTCGATGCCTAATTCTTTGCAATTCATGTTTTCACGGATTGCCACATATTCCATTTCCGGAGTTACGATGCCTTGTTTGGCATAGTACATCTGGGTGCAGCATTTTCCGGCTTTGGCACGATAGGGTAGGGCGATGTGTTCGAAACGCAGGTGATCGAGCGAAGTGTCATCCCGGCGCATCTTGCCATATTCGGAAGTAATGGAAGGCAATTGCTCCACATCCCCTCGTCTGGTAATCCACGGTTCACGCATACGGGCAATGCCTTTCTTCAAGTCTATCTTTACCGAAGGGTCGCTGAACGGGCCGCTGGTATCGTAGATATAAACAGGCGCATTCGGAGTCATCACTTTCTTTCCGTCTTGGATGGTGACGGTAGGGGTCAGGTTTACTTTCTGCATTCCCACTTTGATGAAGGGGAAGAGTGTGCCTTGCATGTAGGCTTTCTCGCGGTGTGCGTAAGGTTTGTTCTCTTGTTCCATGGTGGTATTTTTTGTAGGTGATTAAGGACTACGTACTAGGTTTCACGTACTAGGTAATTCTATATAGTTTGACCGGTGTTTGCCAGACTATTCAGAACCTAGTCACCTAGTCCCTGGTACCTAGTCCCTAATACATTAATTATTCAGAAAAGCGGTTAAGGGTGACGAGGCAGAAGCTTCGAAGCTCTCACTTTGCACGCCAAGTCCTGCTTCGTAAGCACGGCGTCCGGCTATCACGGCTTCCTTGAAGGCAATAGCCATTTCTTCCGGATTTCCGGCTACAGCGATTGCTGTGTTTACCAGACAGGCGTCTGCTCCCATTTCCATGGCTTCGGCTGCATGGCTTGGTGCACCGATACCAGCATCTACTACTACCGGCACATTACTTTGTTCGATGATAATGCGCAAGAAGTCGCGTGTCTGCAATCCCTTATTTGTACCGATAGGGGCGGCGAGTGGCATCACTGTAGCGGCTCCGGCTTCTTCCAGGCGTTTGCAAAGGGTAGGATCTGCCTGGCAATAAGGTAATACCACAAATCCCAGTTTCACCAATTCTTCTGTCGCTTTCAACGTCTCGGCAGAGTCGGGCAGAAGATAGCGCGGGTCTGGATGAATCTCCAGCTTCAACCAGTTGGTGCCGAATGCTTCGCGTGCCATTTGTGCGGCGAATACAGCTTCTTCTGCCGTACGCACACCCGAAGTGTTGGGCAAAAGTTGGATATGCGGATGAACGATGTGATGCAACATATCGTCTTCCTTATCATTCAGTTCAATGCGTTTCATGGCCACGGTCACCATTTCCGTGCCCGAAGCCAGGATAGCTTTCTCCATAATCTCATTCGAGTTGAATTTGCCTGTACCTAAAAACAAGCGTGAGTCGAATTCTTTATCGGCGATAATCAGTTTTTTCATATATTCAATATCAACTATTAATTATTAACTGTTAACTATTAACTATTAATTATCCTCCTTGTTTCTGCTATCGGGTCATCCGCACGCAGGATACTTCCGCTAAGAGCAATGCCCGATACTCCAGTCTGCATAATAGCCGGAATATCTTCGAAGGCGATGCCTCCAATGGCTACGATAGGCAAGTTGATGCCTGCCTCTTTCATGCGTGATACGATATTCCGGTAGCCTTCCAGTCCCAGTACAGGACTTAGGTTTTTCTTGGTTGTTGTGAAGCGGAACGGTCCGCAGCCAATGTAGTCGGCACCTGCGGCATAATGCATCTGCACGTCTTCGAATGTGTTTGCCGTACCTCCGATAATAAAGTCTTTTCCCAGCAGTTTGCGGGCTTCGGCTATCGGCATGTCCTTTTTACCTAGATGCACACCGTCGGCATGTAGCTTTTTTGCCAAAGCCACGTGATCGTCTATGATGAACGTGGCTCCGTACTGGCGGCATAAGTCCTGTACACGTATCGCTTCCTTTTCTACCTCTTCTTCGGTTGCCTCCTTCATGCGCAACTGAATCCACCGGCATCCGCCTGCCAGTGCCATCCGGGCAGAGTCGAAGTAGGTATATCGGCCGGTGTAATGGGTAATGAATTGCAGTTCCATAGCTGTATTATCCTCCACAAGCCGCTTTGATGATAACTAAACTATCGTTCGGTTGTAAGGTTTGGTCTGCCCATTTTTCACGGGGAATCATACGGTTGTGCAAAGCTATGGCTACTCCTTTTTCAGGAAGCTCCAGTTGTTTTGCCAAATCGGCAATGGTATTCCCTTGGGTCAAATCGGTCTCTTTGTTGTTTACAATAACTGTCATAGTGGTTCTCTATATAAATAAAGTATAAATATAATAAGGAGTAATCCAAAGAGACACCTTTCAGGAGAGGGAGGTATGTAAAGAGTGTTTTCCGAAGAAACAATCCCTTCGCCGGTACTAACCGTATCAGGTTCGTAGGGTATGATCTCAGCCCGACATGGGCACCCCTTTGTTTTACTTTCCGGCAAAGATAGAAGAACTTTTTGAGAAAAACAAAAAATGGTTGGAAATATACAGGCAAACACATAAATTATGCAGATTATCCTCAGAAGCTGTTTTGAATTTCTCCAAAAAGTTTTTCTTGGCTTGATGTATCCGTTTTCGTGTGTGCTTTGGGCGATTTTTTGGTCCTTTTCGCTCCTGTTCTTCGTCAGATAGCCCGCTATCTTCCTCATCACAGAAGCGGAAATGCCTCAAAAACTCATCCCAAATCATCGCACGATAAATTCAAAACAGCTTCTCAATGCCGGAGAAGATTATCTTCTACATCGGGAAACAATCGTTGTGCTAAAAAACTGTTTTGAATTTCTACAAAAAGTCTTTCTTGGTTTGATATATTCGTTTAATCCGTCTGTCTATTCTTTCTCTTGCTGATTTGTGGGGTCTCCTTTCAAAATGGGAAGAGTAATTTGATATTTCACGGCTAGGATACGGACTATCAATACCGTCATTCCGCCTACAATCTGCGAGACATAATCCTCCATGCCCAATTGAAGGCAACCCCAATATGCAAGTCCTCCAATCACACATGCCATGGCATAAATTTCTTTTCGGAAAATCAACGGAATCTCGTTTATAAAAACATCACGGATTACTCCTCCTGCCGCACCTGTTATGCTCCCCATGATAATAGCGACCCAAAACGGAAATCCCAAAGCAATAGTCTTACCGAATCCTACTACAGTAAATAATGCAAGTCCAATACTGTCGAAAAAGAAAAAAGTGTTATTCAGATGAATCAGGTATTTGCCAAAAATAATAACGAAAAACATGGCAAAAGCCGTACAGATTAAATAGATGGGGTCGGTCATCCATACGGGTGTCACGTTTAGCATCACATCACGCAGGGTTCCACCTCCGATGGCTGTTGCCAACCCCACGATATATGCTCCAAACCAGTCAAAACGTTTGGCGGAAGCCAAACGGATGCCGCTAATAGCGAAAGCAAATGTGCCTATGAAATCAAGAATTTGAACAAATGAAATCATAATTTTATGTCTAAATTTATAACATACATCACAAAACCCTACAGATCCGGTATCCCTATCTGTTTCTGTGACAAAATAAGTTTAATCTCTACTCTTTTCTCACCACGTGTAATTGAATCCTAGACTCAACAATTCCTGAAGTTGAAAATAACTATCGTCATCCGCTTCAAGCGTTACCGAATCATCGAAACGTGCGTGCACGAATAACTTTGTTGAAAAATATTTATTGAATGCAAACGTAAACGTATTTTCCCATTCTGCCAAGACTTTTTCATAATTTGTCGTATACGAAAAACGTGACTCCCATAGCAAGTTGTTCAACAGGTTCCATTTCAACGTGGTTTCCAGGCGCGAACCCAACTGATTCTCTATCTTATGTCCTGCCTCGATATTGAATTTAGTCGGGTCTACCCGGTCGCTTGTCACACTATAGCGTGAGTAGTTGAACGGATTGATCAGGACAGACAAGTTACAGATGTTGTCTTTCACATATTTATAATCCATACCGATACCGATGTTCAGTTCGGCAGGAGAGAGTAAGCCCGAAACGAGATTGTCCGAGTTCGTATCATATTTGGAAAAGAATTGAGTCTTGAATTCTGCCGAAATCGTATAATACCAGTTCCAGATTGCTTTGTAGCCGAATTTCGAACTGATGCGGAGCATATCTTCACTGGTTTTGTACTGGTGCACGGTATCCGAAGGGGCTGTGATAAATCCCAGCTTCCATTCGATTTTGTTTTCAAACTGGATTTTCTGCTTGTCATCGTAATTGAATTGCCATGTCATACCAGACAAAAGCGAAACAGTACTTTCTCCTCCCTTATACCAATTGTCCGAAATATAGTTTTGTGAAAACTGGATATAACCGTTCCCTGAAATGGTCCAAAAATTCGGCCGGATTATCAATAAATTATCTTCACCCATCCGGTATGTCGATTCTGGAGTCAGCAAGGTAAGCACTTTGTTCTTTCGTGGTTTCCTGACAATCATTTCATCCGGCAAAGGCTCCAGGCCGCTTAGGTCGTTTTCGTTTTTACGTACCAAATTAGGATATTGCACGTAAAAGTTTAACAGTTGGCGGTTGATGGCACGGTCGACATCCGCTGTATGCGTAAGACGGGGTATCTGGAACAGAGAATCTTTTATCGGATTTTTTTCTGGGAAAGGACTTTCCGGCTTCCAGCCATCGATAGAGATTGCCTGCTCGATAGCATCCGAGTAATATGTGGCAGGCATGGCAAGCTTGAAATAATCGGCATCCGGACGAATCCACGCCGGAGCATGTGGTATGAAGATATCATCCCAACGTTCTGACATTTCCTGCCGGGTTTTCCGATATTGGGAGAGCAGTGCATAAAAACGGGCTTTTACTTTCCGGTTTATGGGGCTTACAACCGGTTTCTTTACTACAGCAACCATTGTATCTAACGAAACAGACAATGTATCATTTAACGGATTTACAGCTGGAACCGATACTGAATCACCCGAAAGTTCTGTTATACCTGTTGTATCTGTCGCATACACACGGTCTGTTTTTATCGAATCTGCATCCGTTTGTGCAAAGCCATACATACTTATTAATAATAATCCCACAAAAATGCCTATCGTCTTCATTTTCTTATTTTGATATATTTATATAAACATCTGTATTTCTCTCTGTGAAAGTTTCAGATATCCAATAAAGTTGATGAATGGCCCGCAAGCAGTCAATACATACCCTTGAAAAATGAATATATACTGCATCCGCGATTGAATATAACTTCATCCGCCTACGGATATATACTTCATCGGCGAATGCAGTACTACTGCGTTTTCAACCCGACCGCATTGGCTAATTACGGACATTCATATTAAGAAACTATTTTGAATTTCTCCAAAAAGTTTTCTCGTCTTGATGTTTCCGTTTTCGTGTGTGCTTTGGGCGATTTTTTTGTTCTTTCCGCTTCTGTTCTTTGTCAGATAGCCCGCTATCTTCCTCATCACACAAGCGGAAATGCCTCAAAAACTCATCCCAAATCATCGCACGATAAATTCAAAAACAGTTTCTTAACAGCGTTGCCTTGTCTGGTGTAATCAAGGACATATTCCTAAAAATGAATATATACTGCATCCGCTGTTGAATATATACTGCATCCACGGTTGAATATATACTGCATCTGCCGATGAAGTATATATCCGTAGGCAGATGCAGTACTACTGCGTTTTCAATTCAACCGAATAGGCTAATGGCGGACATTTGTCATTCCCCTTCGGGCACGTAGATGATTTCACCGTTTTCCAGTTCGTAGGCGATGCCCACTTTCTTGCCTCGCTTGCCGCTGGACGACTGGTCCTGACTGGGCGTGTAACGGTTGATTTGCTTGCCTTCCTTGGTGATGATTTCCATGTTGTCTTTGCCGGGATTCTTTACGATGGTGAAGTCTTTGTCGGTGAACACTTCGGTCATGTTCATGTGCATCACCATCGCTACCATCAGGGAGACTGCGAATACCATTGCTACGTCGAAGAGGTTGACCACTACACTCAACGGGTCGGTGTCTTCTTCTTTCTTGAAGAAGCTGACACGGCGGTTACGTCTGCTCATACTTGCCCTCCTTTCTCAATCAACAGGCGCGACACATAGTCGAGGTTGTTGACGCACTTGGCATACCAGCGTTGCTTGAATTGCATCGAAACCAGCCCTACGGCACTGACTACCAAACCCACTACGGTGGTGGCAAACACCACTTGCATGTTGTATGCCATGCCGGCAATGTCGCCTGTTGAGAGTCCGACCAATGCAGGGCTCATGGCAATCAGGGTGCCAATCAGTCCCAATACGGGTCCTAACTTGGAGAGCATCTTGGAGAGTGCAACGTCTTTCTCGGCTTCCACCTCGAACTTGGAGAGGGTAAAGTCGGCATAGTCTTCGTTGACGGGACAGCTGAGCATGTCGCGCAGGTAGCAGACGTAGAGCGAATTGTCTTTGTCGGGCAATGCCTGCTTCAGGGCTTCTATGTTGCCTTCTTTGATAAGATGATCGAATGCTTGGTCGTTTTTACGTTTGGTGATATACATGTTGTAGGTTCCTCCGATAAGGATAAGTGCACGCACGAAGAGGAAAAGCAGGATAATTACATCGGGTATCAACAGGCTGTTGGCTACCCAGAAAAGCATTTTAGAGATAAATTCCATTATTCTTGAATTAATAATTAATAGTGAATAGTTAATAACGTTTTTTCATTTTCCGTTCTTTCCATCGCTGGATAAGTGGATACTTGATTTGGCTCCATACATAACCTACGATGAATAGGATAACGAAGAGCGAAAGGGCAAGCGTTACGGCATTCCAGTTGACCGGTTCGTCTGCGGCGGCATAGACCGTCTTGCCGTTTACGGTGGTGAGCAGTCCGAGGATGCAGACGAAGAGGCTGATGAGGAAATGGATTTCCAGCCGCAGGTCTTTTTCCGGAACGAAGTATGTTACTGCCTTTGCCAATGCCGGAATGCCCATTAGCATCAAAGCCGCCACGATGTAAGCGGTTGTGCTGAATGCGGTTCCTACAAAGGTAAAAATGGCTTCGGTGAGGCAATAGAACACCACGGGGAACAAGAGCAGGCTGGGGTACCACCACAGCAGCTTTGCCCACCAGGGATTCTTCTTTCCGTAAAGCCCGCGCAGGTAGGTGACGCAGAACCCGAAGCAGAGGGCGGACTCAAGGGTGATGATGACCGCCATGTTCTGCAGGGCTTCGGTGTTCTGCAGGTAGTCGGCTATCTGTGTTTTCGATTGCAGGATGGCATACGGATATGCCAGCACGGTGAATGCCGCCACAATCAGGCTATAGATGCCTGCCTGCCACCACCGCCACAGACTGAGCTTGAAAGCGCAGTTTATGGCGATGAACAGCATCAGGATGAGAATGATTTGTTCCATTTTATTTATGGTTTTGTGAACGTTTTCTTTTCAGTATCATCAGCAGGATGATGAAGGCGGCAAGCACAACACTGATTACTACGGTGCTGCTCAGCTTGTTGGTTTCCTCTTCGGGCTGACTGGAAGCGTTTACGGTGCTCTTCTTGAGAGTCATGCCTTTCTGTACGGTTCCGTCGGCAAGGGCAGCTTCTTTCATCCCGTCTATGCGTTGTTTGTAACCTGCTGCTTGCGGGGCACTGACGTTTGCGGCGATGAAGTCTTGCAGTTTGGCGTTGTTGTCGGCGAATCCTCCTCCCGAAGTGCCGTACTTGGCAACCAGTCCGGTGTGCAGTTCTGCCACGGCTTTCAACTGCTGGGGCGATGCTTTCCAGTATCCTTTGCGGGCGGTTTCCAGCATCACGGCGGTCATGTTCTGCAGGGCGGCAGGATTTTTGCCTTCAAAATAGTCTTGTGTGCCGAGATGGTATTTATCCTTGACATACACGTCGTAGATGTCGTTCCAGAGTTGCTGGTCGATGGCCTGGGGCTTCATTACGTTCCAGCCGTAGGTGTTCTGCACGATTTCGGCGATGGAGCTTGCCGCTCCGGCATCGCCTTTCATCTTTTCGCGGATGTAGGCGGGATTGAGGATGGTGGTGCGGCTCTCTACTCCGATAGCTTCTTTCACTTCCTGCATCCGTACGTTGTTGCGGTTGCGGTAATCGCTCAGGTAGGCATCGGGGTCTTTTCCGGTGACGTTGCGCACCGCCAGGTTCATGCCTCCCATGAACTCATACACGTGGTCGAGGCTCAGCGCACCCCATGTGTTGCTTTGGCGGGGCTGTACGACGGCATCGGTACGGGTCAAGGCGGCTTCGAACGCATATTGGCGGAAGGCTTCCCAGTTCTTTTCGCTTCCGTAATAAGCTCCCATATTGTGCAGGTAGGTGCCGGCTATCTCTTTTTCATTTTCCCACCGGTCTCCGGCTTCTACCATTCCTTGGATGCCGGTGCCGTATCCGCCGTTTACGCCTCCGAATACACGGTATGCCGACATTTCGCGGGCATCTTTCGGCGTAAGCCCTTTCTCTATCAGGGCACGTTCGGTTTCGATGATTCCTGCTGCTACCTGGTTTTCGTACATATCGTCTTTGGCTGCCGCAGCCATTTCTACGGCACGGTTAATCAAGAAGAGGCGGGATGCCGCTAAGTCGCGCAATTGTCCGCTGGTTTGCACTACCACATCGATGCGCGGACGGCCCAATTCTTTCGACGGAATCAGCCGGATGTCGTTTACACGCCCGAAAGCATCGCGGATGGGTTCTACGCCCAGCATGTACAGGATTTGTGCCACGGTGGCTCCTTCGGTCTCGATGAATTCGCTGCTCCATAACGTATAGCTCACCTTGCGCGGGATGGAGTCGTGGTGGCGGCTCTTGTACATTTCGATGGTGTTGTTCGCCAGGCGGATGCCTTTTTCCCATGCTGCTTCAGACGGAGTGGCTTCGGCATTGATGGCATAGAGGTTGCGTCCGGTGGGCAAGGTGTTGGGATTGGCTATCGGGTCGCCTCCCGGCGAGGGTTGCGTATAGCCTCCGGCAAGGGCGTTCATCATGCTTTCCAGTTCCTTGGCAGGGCTTTCCAGCAGGGCGGTGCGATAGCGGTTCACGTTCTTGACGGCACGTTCCACTTCCATGATTGCCGTGGCGCGGGCGATTTGTTCCTTGGTGTATTCTTTGCGCTGCATCATCTGCTTCATCATTGCCGCCATGCCTCCTCCGGCAGGTTGGGCGGAAGTGGCGTGACGCTTCATCGCTTCTTCCATTTTGTGGAGCGAGGCGGAGTCGGCACCCATTTTCTTTGCCATTGCCAGTGCCTTGTCGGGATCCATGCCTTGTCCGGCTTTTTTCATTTGCTCGTGCATCTTTGCGCTGATGCCCGACGGATGTCGGACAGGCATTGAGGCGGGTTTTTCCTGCATCTCTTCGGCTGCCTGCATCATCATCGACAGCATGCCTTCGGGACGCTGGCGCGAGGCTTCTATCTCGCGTGCTTCGTCCAGCTGGGCTTGCGTGATGCCGGTGGTGCGGCATACCAGTTCGTCGGTGGCAAGCGAGGGATTGGCAAGCAGGCGGGCGACCAGCGTGCGTGCCGGAGTGAGGTACAGGCGAGTGAACCGGCTGCGGTGCTTCTCGGTCTGCGGACCGGTTTTCCCGTTCAGCTTGTCCAGTGCCAGCAGGCTATAGGCTATGGGTTCGGTAGCCATGGCGTATACGCTCGATTCGATACGTGCCTGTTCGTAGGGCACGCCCATCGTGTATAGCTGCCCTGTTATCTTTTCGTTGGCAAGCTCTTCGGCGAAATTTTCGACACGTGCCACTTCGTCTTCGGTGTAAGGACGGGTCAGCAGGCTGTCCAGCCCCAGGTCGCGGTGGATGCCCAGCTCTACGGTTAGGGCTTTCACCTTCAGCGATGCCCGGTCGAGGGCGGAACGGTCGAGAACGTTTTCTTCCAGCAGGTTGTTGTAGTTCTTTACGGCTTCACTCAGTTCGCGGTAGGTGCCGCGCACGTTGCTTTCCATAAACGGAGGCGTGAGGTACGATTGCAGCCCGGCATACGAGCGGCGTTTGGCGATGACTCCTTCGCCCACATTGCCGATGGTATAGATGTAGAAATGGGGCAGGGCGCCTACGAGGCGGTCGGGCCAGTCTTTGCTGCTCAGCGCCACCTGCTTGCGCGGAGTGAATTCCAGGCTTCCATGGGTGCCGAAGTGAATCAGCGCATCTGCCTTGAATCCGTATTGCACCCATAAGTAGGGGGCGATGTAGCTATGAGGAGGTGCGGCATCGGTGCCGTGCACTATCTGGAACGAGTTGCTGCCCGCTCCTGCCGCCGGTTGGGGAAGCAGAACGACATTGCCGAACTGCAGGCGGGCGATGCCCAGCTTGCCGTCCGCCGTTGCCATGTATTCGCCCGGAAACTCTCCGTTCGCCTCTGTCACTTGGGCATACTGTTCGGGGCGGATGCTTTGCTTCACCCAGTTTTCGTATTCGTCTTTCGTAATCAGTTGCGGATGTCCTTCGCGCATAAACCGGTCGGAAGCTCCTTCGGCATAGGTGCTGAACACGGTGCCGCGCTCTTGGATGAGCCGTCCGAGGGCTTCGCTGCTCTCCGGCATCCCGTCTACCCGGTATCCTTCCTGGCGCAGGCGCACCAGTAGGTTGTAGAGCGAGGGCACTACCTCCATGCCCGAAGCGGTCAGGGCGTTCTGTCCCGGTCCTTTATAATAGACGATGGCAATACGCTTTTCGGCGTTGGGCTTGCGTTGCAGGGCGATGTAATTGTTCACGGTCTGCACAAAGGTCTCCAGCCGTTCGGGGATGGCGGACGCATGTTGCAGCCCCTCCTTGTCGGCATAGTGGCCGAAGAGCGCGAAAGGGCGGATGGCTCCGTCAATCTCAGGTGTCACCACGCTTTGCGAGAGGAATCCGCCGTTCATCCCCATCGGGTCGTTTTCCCAGTCCTCCACCAACGTGTTCACGTTCAGCGGAGCGAAGAGGGGGATGTTCTGCCGGGTCAGGTAGTCGGTGATGTAGTCGCCCATGCGCCCGTGTGCCATGTTGATGACGGCAGAGGGACGCACCGAGTCTATCTGGTGGCGGTTGATGAAGCTCTTCATGCGGCGCACGGGATAGACCACGTTGCCCGTCTCTTCCAGCCGGCGGATGAGGTCGGTGGGTTCGCCCATCTGTCCGGTGATGATGATGCGTGGCGCACCGTCTTTCCACAGGTCGTGCTCTTTCAGAAATTGGTTGTATCCGGCTACGGTGTTGAAGCCTTTTGCTTCGTCATCGGGGTGGGAGGGGTCGATGTGGTACAGCATTTCGTTTGCCGCTTCCTGCACAGGTTCCGGCTCACGGGTGGAAATCAGCTTGCCGTCCACCGTGCCGCGCACATATTCCAGCATGCTGCGGTAGTTGCGCCTTCCGCCGCCAGCCAGGTAGGCACGCAGGGGAGCGGCGGTGGCGGAGTCGAGCGAGCAGATGTCGTTAGCAGGGTTGGTGACCGCCGTCGAGAGGACGGGCAGCCCTCTGTCGGTGGCCTTTTGGATAAGGGCGCGCTGCTCTTCGGTGATGCGGATGCCCATCGCGTTGATGAAAACCATGTCGCAACCGTCCAGCTTGTCCAGTTCGTCGGTGCCGATTTCGGCGAGGCGGATGAACGGGTTGTCATTGGCTTTCGAAATTTCGCCCAGGGTAATGGCCTGGTAGTTGATGAAGCCTATCTTCGTGGCGCTGAACCAGCTGTTCCATACGGCGAACAGCAGGAGGGCGGCTACGAGGAGGCTACCCAACACAATCATTCTTTTCTTTTTCATTGCTCATTTGTTTTTAAGTAGATGTTGAAACTATAATTTGTCTGTTCAGAAACGCAGATTGACACAGATTTTCGCAGATTCTCATTTTGATTATCTGTTTTAATCTGCGTTAATCCGCGAAAATCTGTGTTTTTACTCTGTGGTGAGAGGTTTTATCCTGTCTGTCTCCGCCCTTCGGAGAGGTGGAAAATGTGCGGCGAGGGGTCGCCGCAGACCTTCGGACACTTGCAAAATGTGTTTTAGACCTCAGTTTCGGATTTTGCACGTCTGCAAAATGGATTTTAGACCTCTAAAACTGATTTTGCAAGTGTTGCAAAGTGTATTTTAGACCTCAGTTTCGGACTTTGCACGCCTGCAAAATGGATTTTAGACCTCTAAAATGGATTTTGCAAGTGTTGCAAGGTCGATTTCAGACCTCTAAATTGCATTTTGCACGTGTTCCGATGCCTTTTCCGTCAGAACAGCTGGTCTACGTCGAGCGAAAGCCCCACGGAAACGGTGGTGCCGGTGGTGGTGGGCGTGCTGTTGTAATAGTGGTCTGGGCGGTAATTGAACAGGTTGTCCACCACTACGTTCACGCGGATGCCCCGGTACACGCGCTGCGCAAGGTTCAGCTTCCACAGGGTGTATGCCGGATAGGTGGTCGAGGTGGTGCCTGCGTCGGGGTCGGTATAGCTCACGTATTCGTCCGTGGTGACGCGCGAGAGGACGCGGCCGGTCAGCGTCACATCGAAACCGTAGTTTTTCCACTGCTTGCCGTAGTCCAGCTTGGCGGTGGCGGAATGGGGACGGGTGGACGAGAAGTAAGGCTCGCCATCGGGGATGTGTACGTGGGTGTAGGCATACGAGAGGCGCACGCCCAAGCCGCAGGGATACTTGGCGGCTACGTCGGCGTTTAGCCCGGCGATGTTCATCTGGGCGATGTTGGAGTAGACCATTCCGTTGCGGCTCTGGTCCCACACGGTGGTGATGCGGTTGTCCACCAGGTTGAAATATCCGGTCAGGGTGACGTTGTAGCGGCTCTTCAGGTATTCGGCGGAGAGCGAGAAGTTCTGGCTGCTTTCGGGTTTCAGGTTCTCGTTGCCGTATATCATGAAGACGTTCGCCATGTTGAAGTCCATGTACATTTCCTTCAGCGTGGGGGCGCGGAATCCGCCGGCGTAGGAGGCGCGGAGCGAGCAGTTGCGCCATTTGTACATGATGCCGAGTTTCGACGAGGTGTTCTTCACGTCGGCTTCGGAATAATAGTCGAAGCGGATAGACGACATCACGTTGAGGTTTCGGATGGGGTTCAGGTCGAACTGGGCGAAGGCGTCGGCGGTGTATTGTTCGTGGTCGCCGTTGTCGGTGAACTGGTAGCTCATCAGGTAGTCGCGCATGAAGTCGCCTCCCACGGTAAGGGTGTTCTTGTCGTTCATCGCATAGTTGTAGAGGGCGCGTACGGTGTGCTGCACGTTGGTATAGTCGCGCAGGTCATAGTCTTGCGCAGGGTCGTAGTCGCTCTTGTCGTACTGGTCGAAGCTGTACGACAGTTCCAGGTCGCTCCGCTTGTTGAAGGTATAGTTGCCCCGGAGCCCTCCCGAAAAGTCGCGGTAGCGGTCCTTGCTCGATGTGCTCTTGTCACGTTCGCGAAAGAAGTATCCCAGCCGTCCGGTCAGCTTCAGCCGGTCGGTAGGGGTATAGACGAGGCGTTCCTTGAAGTTCCACGTGCGGTTGCCGTACACGCGGCTGAAGTCGTTCTCCTCGCCGTCCTTGCCTACGGTGCCCACTTCGATGGGGTCGGTGGAGGTGTGCTGCACGTTGAGGCTGTTCTGGAAGTCGCCTGCGCGGAAGGTGAAGGTGCCTCCGTAACGCTGGTCGTTGTGCGCGCCGTACTTTCCGTTCAGGTTCAGTGTCCACGGCTCGGTAGCTTCCTTGGTGATGAGGTTGACCACTCCGCCCACGGCGTTCGAGCCATAGAGCGACGATGCCGCCCCTTTTACGATTTCGATGCGTTCCACGTTGTCCAGGTTCAGGCGGCTGTAGTCGATGTTGTCCAGCGTTTCGCCCGCCAGCCTTTCGCCGTCGACAAGGAAGAGGACGGCGTTTCCTCCGAAACCCTGCATGTTGAGCGAGGTCTGCTGGTCCATGGAGTAGGAGAACTCGATGCCCGGCAGCTCTGCCTGCAGCAGGTCGCCGATGTGTGTGGCGTCTACCTTGCGGATGTCGTCGGCGGTGATGACGCGTGTCACGATAGGCACGTCTTTCAGCAGCTTGGGCGTGCGTGTACCCGTTACCACTACAGTTTCCATACCTATGGCATCTTCTTCCAAAGCGAAGTCCAGCCGGTCTTGTCCCGGTTGGAGTGCATGGCTTTGCGTCACGTATCCGATGAACGATGCCTGCAGGGTGTATGCTTTCCCGTCGGGGAGGTGCAGGCGGTAGTTCCCTTCGGCATCGGTGGTCATTCCGATGGCTCTGTTCTCTTTCACGAACACCGTTGCTCCGGCAAGCGGCCCGTTGTCCGCATCGAGCACTTTCCCCGAAACGTAGCGTTGTGCGGCGGCACTTGCCGCGATGAGGAGGCAGCCCGCCAGCACGATAAGATTTTTCAGTATAGGTTGTTGCATATTCTTTTGTTTTTTATTAAATGGGCTGGGGGCTACAGCGGATAAGCATATTCGATAGTGAGGTGTCCCGAAGTATTCTGCTCGTTGCGGAATGCCGTGAGGCGCAGGGCGGCATAAGTGCCGTCGGCCATGCGCAGGATGTACACCTTATTAGATAAGGTATAAATAGGTGGCATCGTGCTGGTGTCCACGTCCAGCCATTTGGCAAGCTCGGCGTTGTAGCTGGAGGTGGCATACAGGATGTTGCCCTCCATCATACCCGACATATCGATGGTGATTTGGGTCTCGGTGTCGCTCACGTAGTTTCCCGTGGGGATGCTGCTCATCAGTAGTACGGCATCCAGGCTGGTCGCCTCGGTCTCCAATACAGCACCGCCGTTGGTCTTTACATCGTAGCGGTGGATAGCGAAGTCCCACTCAGCAGGCAGTGAGGCGTTTTCTCCCATTGGTACCTCCGTGCCGTCCGTTCCGGTGATGCGGGTGGAGTCTATTTCTTCGGTATGCAGGTTGATGTAAGTCCACTGGGCATAATCAGTGGCATCAATGAAGAGTGTTCCCGTTCCGTCGCCGTTCGGGTTGAATCCGTAGCCGGTAGTGGTGCGGGGCTGGTCGTAGATGCCGTCCAGTATGCCGTCGCACGCCGGGAACAACAGCATTGTTGCCCCCAGCGCGAACAATTGATAAAGACGAAACAATTTCATGTACTATTTACTATTTGATTATTTACGATTTGCCTTAAATCGTACCTCGTAAATCGGAAAATCGTAATTTCATGTACTATTTGACAATTTATTTATTTACTATTTTGCCCTAAATCGTACCTCGTAAATCGGAAAATCGTACATACATCAGTTGGCGGCAGGCATATCGCCCAGGGTGAAGGTGATGGTAAGCCCGCTCATCACGCCGGGTACGGTGAAGGTGAAACTAACGTTTTCCTTGCTTTCATCGATGCTTCCGCTCAGCGTGCAGGGATATTCGCTCACGTTGCCGTTCATTCCCATTTGGGTGGTACCTTCGCCGCTCAACGTATAGGTTCCGTTGGCTTCGGTTGCGCTTACACTTGTGAATGAAAACTCGCCCCACGTATCCGATGTGTATGCCAAGGTGAAGGTACCGTCGTTATTGGCAGAGAGCGTGATGGTTTGGTTTTCGGCCGTCATGCTTTCAAAATAAGCGCAGCTGGCATTGGTCCATCCTTCGTAGGAGCCGGCAAGAAGTTTCTCTGCCGGAATGTCGCCCAAGGTGAAGGTGATAGTCATCCCACCCATTACCGACGGTACGGTGAAAGTGAACGTGCCTTCGGTCCGTCCTTCGTACAGTGTGCCTTGCAGGGTGCATTCGTATTCGTTTTTCGTGTCTCCCATTCCCATTAAGGTCGACCCGCTTCCGCTTACGCTGTACGTGCTACCCGAATGCGTCACTTCGGCTCCACTTACGGTGAACTCACCAAAGCTGGCAGAAGTATAAGTAAGGGTGGCTGTGCCGTTTTCCCCGTCGTTGGTTATTGTCAGCGATTCACCTGCCGATACCAGCGGCGTATCGGTATATTGGAATGAGGCTTCGGAATAGCCTGCATATGTGCCGGCGATGTCTGCTGCCGGATTCTCGTTGATACTGTTGTTTTCATCGTCGCTGCATGCAGCCGCAAATAATGCAAGGGCCGCACATGCTAATAGATTCTTTAGTTTCATGTTGCTATTTTGATTAGGTTTTGGTTTTACGATGCAAAGGTAGAGTGGTTTCAGAGGGTGGTCAATACCTAAAATTCATGAAAAAAGACGGTAGCCTTGAGTCTGAAAGGAAGTGAGAAAATCAGTATTTTTAGGTATTTATATAAAAAAGAAACGTCGGGAACTCCGTGTTTCCGACGTTTGGGGTAGTAACTTTTTGTTAGAACAAGATGATGAGCCTTTGGTAATTGTCAATTGTCAATTGCCATCGGGTGATAGTCTTTGGCAAGCCCACCCTCGCTGGTCTCTTTGTAGAGTGAGGGGAGGTCGTGTCCGGTTTCTTTCATTACTTCTACTACACGGTCGAACGATACGCGGTGGTGTCCGTCGGTGAACGCAGAGTAGGTATTGGCGTCAAGGGCACGGGCAGCGGCGTAGGCGTTTCGTTCGATGCAGGGAATTTGCACCAGTCCGCACACAGGGTCGCACGTCATGCCCAAGTGGTGTTCCAGCCCCATCTCGGCAGCATATTCTATCTGTGCGGGACTTCCACCGAAGAGTTGGCTTGCCGCTGCAGCCGCCATCGAGCATGCCACGCCTACTTCTGCCTGGCATCCGGCTTCGGCTCCCGATATCGAGGCGTTATGTTTGACGATATTTCCTACCAGTCCTGCGGTGGCAAGGGCACGCAGGATGCGGGCATCGCTGAACTCCCGGGTTTTCTGTAAATGATAGAGCACGGCAGGTACCACGCCACAGGCTCCACACGTGGGGGCAGTTACGATTTTTCCGCCCGAAGCGTTTTCCTCGCTTACGGCAAGGGCGTACGCAAACACCAGTCCGCGTGAGCGGAGCGAGTCTTTGAATCCCTTTGCCTTGATGTAGTATGCCGATGCTTTCCGGCGCAGGTTGAGCGGTCCCGGCAATACGCCTTCAGCATCCAATCCACGCAGGATGGCTGCCTTCATTGTTTCCCATACTTCGGCGAGGTAGTCCCATATCTCTTTACCTTCGCATTGTTCTACATATTCCCAGTAGCTGCGTCCGGTGTGTTCGCACCAGTAGAGTATCCGGCTCATCGTGTTCATTTCATAGATGTCAGGAGTGCTACCTTGCGGATGCCCTTCTTCAGCAAGTGCCCCTCCCCCGATGCTGAACACGGTCCACTCATCGGTTTTCTTTCCGTTTCCATCGAAAGCCTTGAAAGTCATTCCATTGGGGTGGAAGGGAAAGAACACATGCGGTTTCCATACGATTTCGACCGGTGCGTGTGGTTGGAGTACGTCTAAGATGGCCACATCGGTCATGTGTCCCTTGCCTGTAGCGGCAAGGCTTCCGTAAAGCGTCACTTCGAAAGATTTTGCTTCGGGATGGCGGGCAAGGAATTGTTCGGCAGCCTTCCGCGGTCCCATGGTGTGGCTGCTAGAGGGTCCTGTGCCTATCCGGTATAATTCTCTGATTGATTTCATCTTTTTAAGTATGTATGTGAAATGGTTAATCTTTTACCACAGATGACACAGAGTATCACAGAGGAGATAAAAATAAAAAACGCTGTGTCCCTATGTGTTCTCTGTGGTGAATGGTTCATTATATATAATGTAAGTCATTTCAAATCTACCACCGTGATTCCCGCCCCGCCGAACTGTACGTGCTCGTCTTGGAAATGCGCTACGCCGGGTACGGTGGCAAGGTATTGGCGTATCAGTGTGCGCAGGATGCCCGAGCCTGTTCCATGCAGGATGCGGACACGGCTTACGCCTACTTGAATGGCATCATCGATGAAATAGGTGACCGCCTGTATGGCTTCATCGCCGCGCATGCCCCGTACGTCGATGTCTTGCTTGAAGTTCAGTTTCTTCTGGTACATCTGTTCTTGCGTCTCGCTGCTTACGAAGGTGGCTTTTGCCATCACGTTCGAAGTCTTGGGTGGGTCGGCGTGTTCCAGCCGTTCGGTCTTGACATTGGTTTTCATCAGTCCGAACATCACCACGGCGTTCTGTCCGTTTAGTTCCAACACCTGTCCTACACTTGTCTGACCTTTGATGCGCACATAGTCTCCCGTGCAGATGGGCTTTGCTTTCGGCTGCATGGGGGCAGTTTCGGCTTTTTTGTTCTTCCGCTCTTCTTTGCGTTTCTGCTTTTCGCGCAGGCGTTCCATTTTGCGGGCTATTTGTTCTTCGAGGGCTGCGGTGTCAATGGTCTCCACTTCTTGCTTGAAGTCGGCAAGTTCCTGGCGTGCCGTGCGTGTGCGTTCTTTTTCCGCCTGTGCCTCCTTGATGGTGCGGATAGTGTTCTCTATCTTGGCGTTCGATTCCTGGAGCAGGTGTTCGGCATCCTCCTTGGCTTTTTGCAGGATTTCCTTCCGCTTGCGCTCCAGTTCTTCTATCTCTTGCTGGTAGCGGGCAATGGTGTCTTCCATCTGCTTTTCTTTCTTGCGGATGTTTTGCCGCTTGGTTTCCCAGTAACGTTTGTCGCGCACGATGTCTTGCAGGTATTTGTCGCTTTGAATGTATTCGCTGCCCACAATTTCCGAGGCATCGGCTATCACCTCTTCGGGTAATCCGATTTTACGGGCTATTTCTACGGCGAACGAGCTTCCGGGATTTCCTATCTGCAACTGGAAGAGTGCGCGCATCTCGTGGCGGTCGTAGAGCATGGCTCCATTGATTACGCCTTCGTGGTCTTCGGCAAAGTGCTTCAGGTTCTGGTAATGGGTGGTGATGACCCCGAATGTCTGTTTCTGGTTAAACCGTTTCAGTACCGCTTCGGCAATGGCGCCTCCGATTTGCGGCTCCGTACCTCCGCCGAACTCGTCTATCAGGATAAGGCTTTTGCCGTTGCAATATTTCATCATATTCTTCATATTGGTAAGGTGTGAAGAATAGGTGCTCAGGTCGTCTTCGATGCTTTGTTCGTCGCCGATGTCGATAAAGATGTTTTCGAAGATGCCCGCATGGCTCCGTTCGTTCAGCGGTATCAACAAGCCACATTGGAGCATGTATTGCAGCAGTCCTACGGTTTTCAGACATACCGATTTGCCTCCGGCATTGGGACCCGATATCAGCAGGATGCGTTGGCGGCTGGTCAGTTCGATGTCCAGCGGCACTACCTTCTTATTGTGTTTCGCCAGCGATTTCTGAAGCAATGGGTGTACGGCTTCTATCCAGTCGATGATTTGTTGTTCTTCGAAGGCGGGCTTTACTGCTTTGATATCCATACAGAAAAGGGCTTTGGCACGGATAAAGTCGATAAGTGCCAGGAATTCGTATGATTGCAGGATGGCGGGTACTTGCTGGCGGATGGTTGCCGAAAATTCGGTCAGTATGCGGATAATTTCCCGTCGCTCTTCACCTTCCAGTTCCCGGATGCGGTTATTGGCTTCTACCACTTCTGCCGGTTCAATGAAAACGGTCTTGCCTGTAGCCGATTCATCGTGTACGATGCCTCGTATCTTGCGCTTCATGCCCGGAGCCACAGGAATGACCAACCGTCCGTCGCGCATAGTCGGCGTCACGTCTTTTTCCACGAAACCTTCTGCCTGTGCACTGCGCAAGATGCTGTTCAGGCTGCGCGAGATGCTGCCTGTCGTGTCAGCCAGTTCGCGCCGGATACGCAAGAGCTCGGCAGAGGCATTGTCTTTTATCTTGCCGAACTTGTCAAGAATGTTGTTGATGCGTGCTATGAGCTGTGGAAATACCAGAATATCGGCAGCCAGGGCGTGTAGGGCAGGGTAGGGTGAGTGCGAATCTTCGTCTTCCTCGTCCTCTTTTTGCAGAAAACCCACGATGTCGCGTATCGTTTCCAGCGAGCGACGCAGGTCGAACAGTTCCTGTTCGTCCAGATACAGTCCTTCCACCCGGATGCGTTTCAACGAAGGGCGCACATCGAAAAAGTATTGGCTGGGAAATTCGTCTTCCTCTTCCAGGATGCGGACGAATTCCACTACTTCCTCCAGCCGGCAGTTGATTTCTTCGTAGTCGCTGGAGAAAGCCATTCCGTCTGTTTTTTCTTCGCCCAATGTGCTCAGGCACTTGGCTTTTATAAGGTTCCTGATTTGGTCGAACCCTATTTTCTGTTCAAAGTTTTGTGGATATATCATGCCTTGTTAATGTCTGTTCTAACAATTTGGTTATCGTCGGCAAAGTTACGACAATGCGAAAAAACAATCAAAAAAAGTGATGAAATATTTGCCAAATTGAAAATAATCCGTACCTTTGCAGCGCTTTTGAAAGGAAGCACATCGCGAAAAGCGTTTTGGAGAGGTGGCAGAGTGGTCGATTGCGGCGGTCTTGAAAACCGTTGTACCGCGAGGTACCCGGGGTTCGAATCCCTGTCTCTCCGCGATAAATGCTGGAAATCAGCAAATTGCAAAACAAACACCCAATTTTACACCCAAGAATGTAAAATTGGGTGTTTTTGTATTATTTAAGAAAACTGCCGAGCGACTATGCATTGATCAGTGATTCTTTCCATTTCCAATCACCTTATGAAGCCTAAAACAATATCATACACACAGCCATGTCGCTGCGCTCTGCTGCAAAACGAGCAATCGCCAAGGGTAAATTACTGCAACTGTGATACACAATCAATAAATATGTTTCTTATCACAACGGCTATTTCCTTTTGCCGAATTTCTCTTTTGCATATTCATAAGATTCGAGGATATATGGCTTCAATGATTCAAAAGTTGTTTCGGATGGGCTCAAAGCGCAAATCCAACCCATCCACGCATAGACCGGATGCGGCATAATGACATTCTTTGCACTAAAGTTATATGGCATATCCACAATACTGCCTTTGCATGGACGTTTGGGCAATTCTCCGAACAAAGTGCGGAATGTCTGTTTTCGGACACCTATATTCACTCGCCACGCTCCCTCACGGTCTAGTCGGGAAGCTCGGTCATTGTCACCATCCTTTTCTTTGATTGTCAAGACATATACGCCACGTTTCAGTACGCTACTGGGATTATAGAAAATACCACGCTCGCCCCAGCTACGAACTTCGACAACTCCTTCAAGGTTGTCAAGGCAATATTTCAGAATGTTGTCAGGTGTAATAGCCATATTGTAATCATGATTCTTTAATTAACCGGTGCATCGTTGCAATATCCTCCGATGCCATTTCAAATTTTGATTTCTCAATCAGGATATTTTGCCCCATCATTATATAGGATGGAAGGATACGAATACCGTTGTATAAAATCTCGGTATTGCGCAATTTATAGGTAGATATGCTTGGGACAGCATTCTTCCCGGTCGCCTTCTTGCTTATCATATTAAAGGCTTTCTTTGCCACATCCCCCATAAGCATAATGACCCTGACATTGGGAAACAATGCAAGTTCTCTTTCCAGATAAGGCAGATTTTCCTCTATGTTCTCTTTTGAAACGGCATATTCGGTTTTGGGCATCTTAACAGCATTGGTGATGTAAATCCCTTTGTTCAGGATATCCAGTGCGGAATTCACCTCTATCCCGGCTTTTCGGAACAATGGAATTGTCGTTGACATATATGCGGCATCCGGCTTTCCATAGAAATCATCTTCCGGGCATGAGGGGACAACCTCATTTATCATGATTGCCCGTATGATTTCCGGATTAACCTCTACATTGTTGAAGTGCATATCTGTTTCCCTTTCGGATAATCGCCGTAGTTGTTCCTCGATATTCATAATACTATCCTTTATAGCTACGTTTTATTTCGTCAATCGACTTGCCGCCGATACCAAAGTTCTCATCCGGCAATTCCTTAATGGTTACGGTGAAGAATTGCGCCGGGATATGGGTTATTTCGGCAGCTGTTGCTGTCAGCCGCTCAATAAGTTCTTTCTTCTGTTCGGAGGTCAAAGCCCCGCTTTCAACTGAAATGTACGGCATAATATATTATAATTTTAATTTAGACAGAATTAGAGCCATGTTCTGACCAAGATTGCGCATATTGGCAATTCCCTCGTCATCTTTAAGGACATCGCCAATTTCTCGCCCATAAACCATGTTCCAATATGTCGAGCCTATGACAATCATCTCTTTATTGAGAAAGAAATGATTCATAGTGTCAACGGCTGTCATCCCCCCGGCACGACGAACGGCGGCAACTGCCACGCCCAATTTATGTTTCAATATTCCCGGATTGACAGCAGCGACAACGCCACCTCTGTCCAACAATGCTTTCATTCGAGAGGAAACATCTGCTGAATAAACCGGCGAACCGAGAATTATCCCGTCAGCTCTAACCATTTTGCTAAATACATCGGAAAAACCGTCTTTGCGGAATACACAATTACCTTTACCTTTACAGGCAAAACAAGCACGGCATGGCTCTATATCGACATCGGCCAATTGGATAAACTCGGTTTCAATACCTCTCTTATTCAGTTCCTCAAATATCGTGCGGATTATGATAGCTGTATTACCATCTTTCCGTGAGCTGCCGTTAATTCCAATTACTTTCATAGTCCTTTGTATTGTTCCATTTCAATGCAATTCCAAGTTTCGCCCAAGCAAGAATAGCTTTCTGTTGTTGGAACAATCACGCGCCTGAATCCGATAGACTTATAGCAATGGATGGCTGACGGATTATTTTCAAAGACACCGAGTGATACTTTCGTAGCACCAAGCGTCTCAAAAGCATATTTGACTGCCATTGAAACAAGAGTTTTACCAAAACCTTGACCACGTTTTGAATCATCGACAATGACGAATCCCAAGCGTTGTTCCGATGAATCATCTGCCGGAGTGCGCAGGGTGATATATCCCACAATGTTATTGCCATTCAACATTGTCAGGGCGCGTTGACTTTGTCCGTCAATATACCGCTCGTGATAGATATTCATATCTTCTGGTGTGACCGGGTAACACTCATATCTGTCAGCGCACCATTGGCGCATAAGATATTCGTTTTTTAGCCAAGTAGTAATTACATTGGCATCTGTGGGCTGATATGGTCTAAGACTAAGGCGCATCATTATAGAATTGTTTTCAACTCTTCATTGCAAAACATTGTCGGGGTAAATTCCACAATCTGATAGTTGGCAATGTCGTTGATGTGGAACGGATCTTCGGAAATAATAGCATCAACCGCTTCACGGTTGTTGGCTTTTATCATTATCACGCCACCAATGCGAGGGATCTGTGGCCCAGATGTTATGAAATCTCCGATGGCATAATGTTTGGCGAGATATTCACGGTGCGCACTCAGATAGTTATCAACCTCGCTCAACGGCTTTTTGTATGTGAGAATTGCAATAAACATAACGAGTCTATTTTTCCAGCGTTTAAGGTGAGGGAAGAATTGACGCATCATGTCTTTAGCCTGTTCCTGTGTCAAGTTCTGTCCTGACTGTTTGTTTATCTCATCAGTGAATTGGGCGCAGTGGTCAATCATCTGCTCCATAGTCATATCCTGCGCAAACTTGCCATCTTTGTAGCAGTAGATGCAATAATCTTCATTGAGTGTGCCATCGGTATTCGTACCGAGGATTTCGTTTGTTAGCGGCATTCCGCAGCTTTGACAGAATTTTTGTTCCATATCGTTTTCCTTTTCGCCCATCAGTCCAACAGGGTAGGTTATTAAATACAAAAGCGTGGACTACCTATGTCAATCTAACTTGACGGCCCTGAGAAAGCCTATGATGCAGATACAACGATAGCAGCCCACGCTATATGCGTGAGAACCACTATGCTATCTCTTGCATCAAATTTGAAAGGCTCTCAGGTTTTCAAGTTACAAGATGAGCATAACGCTTCTTTTTCTTATGTCTTGGAAAGAGTTGCCCCTATCCGAATGCAAAATTAGTTATTTTATTGATGTTTTGGATTATATAGAGTGGAATTATAGCTTGAATCCTCTACTTTTTCTTGGCTCTTCCGCTGATTGTCGTAAACCTTGCCGGAGTTTCTCCCATTGCTCTTTGAACCATTCGCCTATCGGTTGCCTGTTTATTGTAAGCACCAATTTATTATTATCAACCGAACTTTTCTCAATCTTGAAAATATCGTTCTTTATGTCAAACTTTCGTCTATGCTCTTCGGAATAGATTTTCCCATTGCATCTGATTGCTTCTTTTTTTGTCAAAAGATTGTTTACCATATCTTTGGTAAATCCGATGGCATAGCAGAATTTTTCCATTCTCAACATCTCTTTGAGTAAAGGGAACCAGTTGAACGCTTTTTCAAGAATGGTGTTCAATCGTGATATTTCCTTGTCTTTGATTTCAAGCTCTTGATTATGTATTCCTTGTAGGTTACGAATCTGCTTGCCGTGCTGTTCCTGCATTTGTTGCATCTTGGCTTTTAATTCATCAATACCCTTGTCACGCTTGGCAATTTCATGACGTAAATTCTCATTAGTTTGTTCCAAATCTTTCAATTTTCCGCTTCCGAAAAGAGAACCGACACCGCTTGCTATGGCTGTGGCTGCATCGGTAGCTGCGCTTTTGAGTTTGTCGGTGCGTATTTCCGATTTTACCTGTTTGAGTTCTTGCTCAGCAAGAGTTACCTGCTGCTTCTTGTGCCTTTGGGTTTCCTCTATACGTTGCAGTTCGGCTTTCTGTTTCTTTATGATGAAATCGTTACGTTCCAGATGTTCCTTGCCTGTTTCGGTTTTAGATTGTCCTCGTTCCATCAGGAGAATGTCAGAAGCCAAACTTTGCATTTCGGTCATATCCTCGTCATTGAGTTTACAGCTTTTTCCTGTATCGTGGTTCATCCAATCGAAAACGATATGAGCGTGATAATTCGGCTTGAACCACTTTCCATCAATTTGGAAACTCTCTCTGTCTTCAGCTTCGGGTTGTCCGCTCAGCCAATGTCCTTCATCTTTGTGCAGGAAGATTTGCAGCGGAGTAATACCCCAGCGTTGTTTGCACTCCTCGCCAAATTTATGCACATCTGCCAATGTGGTGTCCGCTCTGATGAGCAACACCCCCTCACGGATAGGTGAACACCCTGCCACCTTGATGATTTTTCCGTTCTTGCCTTTGCGTTCACGTTCTTTCTCCTGCATGGCACGTCCGGTCTTTTCCTTGACCATCCGTTTGATGTTGTCGTAATGTGTCCGCAATTCGGTAGTGCCGAAGTTAGGATTTACCCACTGCTCGTTATCGGTGGAAAGTTTGGAAACGACATAGATTCTGGACTCTCCGATGTTGCGTATGTACTCGGCAGTCCTTCGGTTGTGTGCCTCGCTCGATGCGATGTTGCAAGGCTTGATATGTATGCTTGATTTTGTTGCCATAGTTTTTTTGTTTACATTAGATTACTTTGTTCGCTTCCGCAGTGGGGTTCTTAGGGGTGCAACCCATAAGCGGTGATTGCAAAGAGAGGGTCACTCTTTGCTCGGGGTTCTCAGGGGTGAACGCCCTGAGTGGGTTATTAGGGCAAAGCCCTAATCCCCTCGGGAGAGCCCACAACTACGAAAGCGGAGCGTGTAGTTATAGTGGGCTATAACCGAAAGCCGTTCTTCTTTTTCGGTGGCTGGGTGTGCGTCTCTCTTACGGACTGGACTTGCCTGTTTCTTTCAGCCTGTTTCTGTAAGTATTCGTTCAAGTCCTTGCATCCGCTGTAGGTTTGCGAAGCGTCACGGATGTATAAATCCCTGCCGTATTCCATACGAATTTGCCGGAGTGCTTCCATCCCTGCACGGTCATTGTCAAAGAAACAATGGATGCGCTCGTAGCTACCCAAAGGATAGAGAGCCTTGCTCACATTCGATACAGAGTTCAATACCATATAATCTTGTCTGTCCAGTTCGGGAAATTTTGGGCAATTTTCCAATCTCAAAGTAAGAAATGAAAGATAGTCCATAAATCCCTCGAACACATAACACGTTTCCCTCGCTTTTCCCGCCTGTCTGATGTGGGAGATTTCTTTAGGGGCAATACAGCCCTTGAAATAACGGTTGCGAATCTCATAGCCGCCCGATATGTTTGGAAAGGCAATGGCGAAATACCGTTTGCCGTTGTTGGTGAAATGAGCTTCGCGGCATTCTCTTTTCGCCAGTTCCGTGTTTATTCCCCTTTCCTGCAAATATGAGAGTAGGGCAGGCGAAGAAAGCGGTACAATCTCCAGTTGTTGAAAACGTGGCTCGGAAGATGACTGCTTGCCAAAAGAGAAAGAATCAGGACGGATATGTGGTGTCTGTTCCGCTATGCGTTCCAATATATAAGGTATATGGTCGGTAGCATATAAGTGTGACGCCAGTTCGATGGTGCCGCCGCCTTTGCCGAGTGCAAAATCATACCATTGGTTACGCTCGATATTTACCTTGAACGAGGCTTCAGTTTCTTCCCTTAACGGTGATTTATACCATTGGTTGATACCCTGTTGTTTGACGGGAGAATATCCCAAACTGTGCAGATAATCTGCTATCCTGATTTGCTTGGCTGTCTGTATATCCATAAGATAATTGTTTGAGTAGTTGGTGAATTGATTTATTTTTCTTTTCGCCCGTACCATTTTAAGAAGTACGGTCTATATAACCACTTCACTAAATTGTCGTATATATAGAATACGGCAATAAAGTGAAGCGGTTTATCCATTCCTTGCATCACTTCGCTTTATCCTTAATATATAGACCCACAGAATAAAGTGAAGCGATTGCAGGTAACGGGTTAATAGTGGAAGTCGGGCATGAATGTGTATTTTCTGCCGTTCTCTTGCACTATCATCCGTTTGTTGCGAAGCATGGTGATGAGCGGTACTGCTTTTTGATGGTTCAGTTTTACACCTATTGACGTATAGCTTTTGATTAAAGCATCTTCCAGTTCCTTGTAACCGTATTCCTCTTTCAGCCCGAAAACGGCTTCCAATGCGATGCGGTGCTGCTGTTCGGTGATATGCCTGTAAGGGTCGAACTTTTCTTCCTCGGGTCTTCCCGGTTTCTTGCTTTCTGTTTTGTAACCCTCTATGAGTTCGGGCAAGGCATTGTCGTTGATGCGAAAGGCAAAAGGCTCGAAATCCATTGCCCGGATGTGCATGGCTGAAACACTGCTTATATCCCCGTTGCTCTTGTCCTTTTCCACCAGCAATACGGTTTCCGCCTTATTGTTTAACTCCGTGCCGATATGCCCTCTCGCATTCTCATCCCCTTTGTTCTGATGCAGTATCGTATGGATGTGTATCTGCCTGTCGTCCGTCCACTGCATCAGTTTGGATATGATGCGTGTGGATTCGCCGGGGCTGTTGATGTCATATACCATGTCACGGATGCCGTCTATGATTACAAGACCAATGTCGGGCGTATTATAGATAGCCTGTTCGACAATCCTGATACGCTGTTCAGGCGTGTATTTCCTCAAAGCGAGAAATTCAAGGTTTTCGCTGTCCCTGTCATCGGGCAAGCCAGCCATCCGTAAAATGCGTTTCATGACTTTCAGGCAATGATAAGGGCTTTGCTCCGTATCAACATAAAGCACTTTCCGCTTCCCGTCGGAGAGCTCTGCCACATACCGCAACACAGTGCCATTCTTCAATGTAGCGGCTACGATAGCCGATACATTGAATGTCTTTTTACTTTTGGCTTTGCCGATGGATGCGCTGAAGTTGCCCAATGTCCCAATGACAGAACCATGCACTTTGAGGATTTCGGGTGCTTTCTCATAACTTTTCGACAGGCTCAAACGTGAGGCTTGCCAAAGGATTACGGCTTCTTCTGCCGATATGTCCTTAATCTCTTTCATATAGTCCATAGCCATACCACCCGTTATTTCCGTCCTCCGGTTTTCTTTCCTGCCAGTTCAAGGGCAAGTTCCGCATCAACGATAATCTTGCGCCCTATTTGTGTAATAGCTTTGTCTATCTTACCGCTTTTCTTTATACGGTTGGCGGTGGGCAGACTACACCCGAACAGTTTGGCAATGCCCAGTATTCCGTACACATATTTTCTTTCTGTGTCCGTAACGGGTCGTGGTTGCGTTTCCGTTTGACCGGAAGCGTGCTTGCTCAGGAATATGAACTCTTCGCCTGTCATCTGCCAGACGGGTTTTAATAATAACTCTTGAAGATTTGTCATCGTTCAATCTATTTAGCCGTTAAACAATCAGCCCTGCGCACTGGCTGTTATCTCTGTTCTCGAACGATGCAAAATTAGGTAGGGGCGTGAGTGGTAAGGATGTGGTTGGTGTAAATGGAATATCCTGTTATTTCTCTGAATATCAAATAATAAAAATACCACTCAAAAATTAATTTGAGTGGTAAAAGTGGTGATTTCGTAAAATGTCAGGACATATCACGGATTATCAGAATATTGCGTCCATTTCTTTAGCGAACTTTTGGTTACTGTCACTTGGAAAATCCGACACCGGTTCCTTGTACTTTGACTTGTAGTAGTTCTCGTCAATATCCAACTGTTTCAGGATTATATTCTTCCATTTATCCCTGTCTTGTTTGGGCAGTCTTTCACTCATCAGGAATATCAGGTAACACACCCGTATTTTTTCTCGTGCCTTGATTTTTAATTCCTTTTTACAGGAGTAGAGGTTCATGTTGGCATAAAAGTCCTGCGTTGCAATATCTTCAAACTGTTCCCCCACACAGACTTTATGAATAAGCGAAAGTAATTCTGCATCGAAATATTCGGGTTGCTCCTTTGGCGCATCCTGCTGTTTCTCTTGCTTGCTCGGTTCATCCGGCTTGTCTTTTGCTACGGGAATATATTTTGCCAATATTTCCATAAAATGAAAACTCAGTTTATAAATATCTCCGCAACAGTTCTCAATGTATTGGAAAGCTTCCTTTCTTGCCTGCCTTTCCAATTCATAAAGCCTTTCCAGTTCTTTTTTTTCCTTCTCATATTCAGCCTTGCAGCGTTCATACTCCTTTTCGGCTTGCTTTTCTTCTGCTGCCGTATGTACCCTGTAGCCAATGGAATCATACCTGTTGTATGCTTCATTCAAAGGCTTGCTTAATTTTTGTGTAACCTCCAATTGTGCCTTTATATCAGCGTCATATCTGCCTGCGAAGTTGTAGCATACACGAGAAATTACCTCGTTATCAAACAATGGATGTTTTTCGTAAATCAGTATGTTTTTCTCTATTTCGGTTCTCAGGCTGTTGAGAACTAGAGTATATTGTTCCTTCGGTTTGTCAAGCACCAGTTCAAGGATGGCGGCTTCGAAAGCTTTTGTGTTATTGTATTGCTTGTAGAAGTCCGTGATGAATTTCTGCCTGTCAAAAGAGAAAGTATGGCTGATTAAAAAGTCGTTGTATATCCGATTGAGTTCACCATATTGGGGAATCATAATCTGTATTTCTCCTGCCATATACGCTTGGTTTATGGGTTCTTATCTTTATCAAGAAAGGAAGTCAGTTCTTCCTCCACTTCTTCTATACTTGGCAGAGCCGATTTTAATTTTTCAGGTATAGCCTTACTCAACTGGTAATCGCTGATGCCTATCGGCTGGTCGTAGCCTGTCAATGCGTATTGTGCTACAACTTCGTCTTTCCCCTTGCACAGCAACAGCCCGATAGTTTTGTTGTCATTCTTTCCCCTCAGTTTGTCATCCACTACATTGATGTAGAAGTTCAGTTGTCCTGCATACTCCGGTTTGAATGGGGTCGCTTTCAATTCCACTACGATGTATGCGTGTAGGGGAATGGAATACAAAATCAAGTCTGCATAGAAATCGCTGTTGCCAATTTGAAAGTGTTTTTGTCGGGCAACAAAGGCAAAGCCGTTGCCCATTTCCAGCAAGTAACGGGTGACGTGCTTAACCAGTTGTTCTTCTATGTCCCTTTCGTCTGCCTTTTCCTTAGTTCCAGCCAAGTCAAAGATGTATGGGTCTTTCAGAAGGTAATTGGCAAGGTCGCTTTGAGGTGCAGGAAGCGTGGCTGTGAAATTATTAACCTTGTTGTTGCTGATTTGTCTGCTATATAGATTGGTTTCAATTTGTATTTTAAGAACATTGCTGCTCCAGCCCATTTCCACGGACTGTTTCATGTACCAATAGCTTACGCCCAATGGAAGCGAACTGTTAAGCATAATCACATGGCTTGCCCAATTGGTTCTTGCAACAGGTGATGCCATAAATATGTTTTCTATATCCTTAATTTCCATACGGTAAATGTCGGATACGGTTCTGGCAACATTATGAATTTGTGCAAGAGGTTCTTGCGTGATTATAATTTCTTTGTTATCAATGGATTGAATTTGCGCAAGAGGCTCTTGCGTAAATTGCGAATCGTTTAAGTAGTGTACTTCAGCTTCAATTTTCTTCACGCTTGGAGCTATCAGCTTTGCATCCGTATCAATGAAATTCTGCAATGTCCTTAAAGGATATGCCTTTGCAAACTGACACATATAGGTAAGGTTGCGTTCTGAATAGCCTTTCTTTTCAGGGAAATTCAGCCGGATAGCCTTTGCCAACTGTTTGATGGTTTTGCTTCCCCATCCGTGCAGTTGCTGGTGATAGAGAATATAGTTGCCCATTTTCCAATAGTGGAACAACATTTGTGCATTGGCTGCGGTAATCAGCCGTACTTGTGCCTGTTGTATTTCCGAACCGACAGCATTTATAAATGCGTCAAAGTTCGTCTTTTCTATGTTATGTCCGTTGTTAATCATCTTATGATATTTTCAGAATACAAATATACTTCAATGGTGGTAATCTATGAAACTAATTGATACTTTTATAGTTGATTAAACTTGTTCATGGCGTTTGCTCTAATGTCATCCGCTATGTCAATATAGGGTTTCATAGCTTTATAGTCGCTGTGCCCTGTCCATTTCATAACCACTGGTGCCGGAATTCCGAGTGCCAACGCATTACAGATGAAAGTCTTTCTTCCGGCATGGGTACTTAACAATGCGTATTTGGGTGTGACTTCATCTATGCGCTCATTGCCCTTGTAGTAGGTTTCCCGTACAGGTTCGTTGATTTCTGCCAGTTCACCCAGTTCTTTCAGATAATCGTTCATCTTCTGATTGCTGATGACGGGCAATACCATGTGGTTCTCGAAATGAACATCCTTGTATTTTTCAAGAATGGCTTTGCTGTGGTCGTTCAGTTCGATTATCAGGCTGTCCGCAGTCTTGACTGTGGTGACTTCAATGTGGTTGGGCTTAATATCACTTCTTTTCAAGTTACGGACATCCGAATATCGTAAACTCGTGAAGCAGCAGAACAGAAAGACATCCCTGACACGTTCCAAATACTGTTTGTCATGCGGTATATGATAATCTTTCAATTTGTTCAGTTCATCCCATGTCAGGAATATCACCTTTTTAGGGGTTGTTTTCAATTTGGGTTTGAATGCGTCGTATGCAATGTTTTGATGATGCCCTTTTTTGAAGCTCCAACGCAGGAACCATTTGAGAAACCCCATTTGTTTACCGATGGTGCTGTTTCTCATGTCCTTTTTGTCACGCAAGAAATTGATATACTCATTTAGCCCGAATTCGTTGAAGTATTCAAAGGTTACATCCTCCTTGAACTCTTTGATGTGATTTCTTACCGCTGCAAATTTCTCATAGGTGGATGCCGTCCAATTATTCTGGTTGCCACACTCTTTTACAAACTCATCAAATACTTCCCAAAAACTAATCTGTGCTTCTTTCTGTTGTTCTTCACTGCTGTCTTTCATCCGCAGATTGAACGCATCCTTTAGCTGTTGGGTGGTGGGCATGGTTTCCTGTACCTCAAACTCCTTGAACACGTTTTGCATTTCGGCATAGTATTTCAGCAAGTCCGCATTGATTTCGGATGCGCTTTGTTTCAGCTTGTTGGTACATCCGTTCTTTACCCGTTGTTTGTCGGCATCCCATTTGGCTACGTCAATCCGGTAGCCTGTTGTAAACTCGATGCGTTGGCTTGCGTATATGACACGCATACGGATAGGCACGTTCTCTACGATTGGCACACCGTTCTTCTTCCGGCTCTCCAATGCAAAAATGATGTTACGTTTGATATTCATAATTGGGTGCGTTTGAAATTCTACACCCAAATATACACCCAAAAATTGAAATAGCAAAAGGCATTTAGAAAGATTTAGATTTACTCTACACTTTAGATAGTATATGATTATCAGTGATTTGCAATTTTATGATATTTTCTGAAAGCGTAGGTTCGGGAGCCTGTCTCTCCGCCAAGGCTCCGAACGGAGACATTCAAATAAGGGGTCGAAAAGCTTATAAAGCACCGTAAATCAAGTGATTACGGTGCTTTTTTCATGTATATACGCCAAATCTTGACGGTATAAATGCATCGGTTGGCAGTCACATTTCGGTCATTTCCTGCTACATTTCCTGCTACAGGAAGACCAACCGCCAAAAAAATGTAGCAGAGACGTACTTTTGAAGCCCATATTGACGCCTTGTAAGTCGCTTAATATCAGATATTTATGTTTAACTTTGTGGCCAAAGTGCTACACAAATAACGTGTTATTATGAGACTTATTTTTAAGGTGTCGTATTATATACGCACAAATTACGTAAACAAGGAAGGTAAATCACCGTTGATGATACGGATTTATCTTAATGGAAAAATGCTTACTGTCGGGTCTGCAGGAATCAACGTTGACAAGACAAAATGGTCAAACGAAACAAATCGCCTTAAAGGACGTACTTCCGAGGTCTTGAACACCAATGCCCAAATTGACAACATTTCATCAGATTTGCGGAATATCTTCCTAAAGCACCAGTTTGACAAGGATCTTACCCTTGATAAAATAAAGAGCATTTATCTTGGCAAGAACAAGGAATGTACAACTTTCCTCGATTTCTACGGCAAGTACCTTGAGGACATCAAGGCTCAAATTGGTAAAGGAAAAACGCTGGCCACATATCACAAATATTCTGCGGCTGGAAAACACTTTGAGAATTTCTTGAAACTGAAATATGGTCGCAAGGATATAATGCCGTCTGAATTGACCCATGTAATCATTCATGACTTTGATATTTACCTGCGCACAGTGGTCAGTCTTAAGCCCAATAGTGCAACCAAGACATTGAAGTTTTTTAAGACCGTAGTCATATTTGCACAAAAGTGCGGCGTATTGACGCACGATCCATTCGCCCAGCATCGTTTCCATCTCGAATCCGTTGACAGGGGTTTCCTCACAGACGATGAAATTACAAGAATCATGGAAAAAGAGTTTTCCACTCCACGTTTGGAATCCGTCCGTGATATATTCATATTTTCGTGTTTCTGTGGGCTTGCATACATAGATGTGGCAAATCTGACCCAAGACAACATTGTAACTCTTGACGGGAAGAAATGGATAATGACAAGGAGGCAGAAAACCCATGTCGAAAGCAATATTTTATTGCTGGACATTCCTTTAATGATTATCAACAAGTACAAAGGCAAAACAAATGACGGGAAATTACTGCCCATTCTTTCTAATCAGAAGATGAATGCGTATTTGAAAGAAATCGCGGATTTATGTGGAATAAGAAAACGGTTGACCTATCACCTCGCAAGACACACGTTCGCCACAATGATGCTCAGCAAAGGGGTGCCCGTAGAATCGGTATCAAAGATGTTAGGTCATGCAAATATAAAAACAACACAAATTTATGCCCGTGCGCCCAGATTGGTCGCTTGATAAATACTTCTGTAGTAAGAAGTTAGGATTGG
>OIWN01000205.1_pt1 | contig 55305 bp, 37 predicted proteins | sample 1587591 | NCBI WGS metagenome assembly OIWN01 (sample SAMEA3888901, study PRJEB22519) | human gut metagenome | biome: human gut; feature: human-associated habitat; material: faeces | place: Denmark | collected 2010 | reverse complement strand
TAATTATAATAATGAGAAACATTATTATTTTTACGAGCCCAAATAATGTATTCTGCCGAGTATGTAAAATAACGACACGAAATATTAGGAGGAGGGTTAGTTTTCACCCACGTAATGCAGTTAAGAATTTTAAACCCAAGTTCAGTTAACTGATTAGCTACAGAAAAAATATTATGATAAGTCCCTGATATCCAAATTGTACCATTATCTTTAAGTTTGTCACGACAATCAGCAATCCATTTATAATTAAAATTATCAATGGATTCTTTGCCAAAACTACGATCCCAATCTCCTTTATCTACACAAACAATTTTACCAGATTGTACAGAAATCCCTCCATTCGAAAGAAAATAAGGAGGATCAGCAAAAATCATATCAAATTGAAAATCAAACTGTGACAAAAGTTGTCGACAATCGCCAAGTAAAAGAGTAAATGCTCCATCCGATGATTTATAATATGATTTTAAGGGCATTATACGAATTTATTCAGTACGTAAATTAAGTACCCAATTTATCCAACTAATCACTGTACTGGAACGGCGATAATATAAATTTTCAGACATGCGGTAAAGTTCGCAATGCCTCATGATATCTATTACCTCCTCTTTAGATGGGATATTAGCATTATCAATATAACTCTTCAATGTCTGTCTAAAAGGACTATGGCTAAGAATCAATTCTGCCACCCGAAGATGTCGGCTTCGCAATGGCAATTTAAAAATTTGTTTCCCTAAATTCGATAGTTTATAATTGTAGATACTCCCTTTTTTATACCGCTGAATTAAACCCAAATAAACACCTGCATTCGCATAATAATCTGACTGGCACTCATCAAAACTATATATTTTTGCTATACCATATTTATTAAACGCTTTATTATCCGAATTCATAATTTCACAAAGGTTGATAATGCGTTCCAACGAATCTGCTTGTGGGAATTGAATTTGCGGTTCCTTGACAACTGGAATACGCTTTGGTATCTCAAGTATATCCTGTAAGGTTATCACATCGTTCTCAATACGATATTTTTTATATTGCACTCTCTTTAAGGAATTATAATTACCTATTTCTTCAAAAGCATATTCAAATAAATAATATGTACCATTACTATACAATAAAAATACAGGTCTGATAGGCTTAGTTATCTTATTAGTCCATAATCTAAAAGGATAGTAAAGTTGGCGTACCAAAAAATCTGTAGAAAGAGAACTTTTAGCTTCAATCAAACACAAAGAATTTGTTCCTTCATAACCTCCATCAATCTCTATCTGTGAGTTACTTACATCCACTAAAAGAGAAGTATCTTCACCTGACAAACAATTGACACTAAATGAGAAACTTCCAGCTCCCATTCGCCCATTTACCGTAGGCAACAAGGTCGGTTCATTCAAGAAATCCCTGAGAATATCCGAAACATATATGCTATTAATAGCCGTAGCCTCACTTGTGATATTATTAAAATCAATAGACTCAATAAATGCAGGTGAAGAAACAGGCATACTATCTGTACTATCAAAGACTTTCTCTCTATCAGATAATGCAAAATCATGATACAAGTCCATTGCACCAATAATATAGCTTCCTCGTGTAATTGGCAAAATAGACAAAGAATTATCTATAAATATCTGGGGTCTATTGACACTATGATCGTGTTTAGTCATCAAACGAGGCTCCCAAAATTCTTTAATTTGTTGTGCTGTTATAATATACTTTCCTTCATCTTTTATAGTTTGCAGAATAGGATATTTATTAAAAATTTTCGTCCAATTAGTGTCTATCTTACTTGCATTATTCATAATTTCTTATTAATACTTCAGAGACCTGTCCCCTCTTTTCAGCATCTGAATTGATGGATCGAATGGCCTTTATTTCAGTTATGTTATAGTTCTTATATAAATCAAGAATCAAATCAGTACATGAGTTTGATAAGAGAAACTTTGCCTTCTTTGCATGCAGCCAATCACAAACATTTCTCAACCGTTCTTGTTCTGTACGATCAAATCCTCCCTGAGTATATCCCGTAAATGAAGAACTGTTTGATAACGGATCATAAGGAGGATCGAGATAAACGAAATCACCTTTAGAAACGTTATGTAAAGCCTCCTCGAAATCACCATTCATTATTAAGACATTGGAATTATTCAAATATAAGGAGACAGCTTTTATAGTTATCTCATTGACTATATTAGGATTCTTATATCTACCAAAAGGAGTATTAAATTCCCCAGAGCTATTCACTCGAAATAAACCATTATAACAAGTTTTATTTAGAAATATAATTCGCGAAGCTCTTTCTATGTTTGTTAATGCCGAAAATTTCTCTCTATCTCTATCCAGACTCCGAATCTCATAAAAATAGTCTGCTTCATTTTTATGTTTTTTCAAATCCGCTATCAGTTCTAATGGATTTTCTTTTATTACAGTATAAAGGTTTATTAATTCAGCATTAAAATCATTGATAATGGCATTTTTTGGCTGTATATGAAAAAGTAACGCTCCTCCACCAATAAAAGGCTCGTAGTAAGTTGCAAATTTTGAAGGCAAATACTTTTCAATTTCTGAAAGTATCTGCCTCTTTCCTCCAACCCACTTTACAAAGGGAACTACAAGTTTATTAGTTCTTCTTGATGACATACAACTGCAATTTGTAGCAAAGATAGATAATCCATTTGAAACTTGGAGAGTTTTAATCTTTTTATTTCTGAATCGTATAATATGATTTCCATAGTAACATATAAAGAGGATATACCTAATGGATATATCCCCTCTATCTAATTCATCCGTAGATTAATAGTTTTCCTTCTTCACCTCGAAATAAGCCTGTGGATGCAGACATGCCGGGCAAACTTCAGGAGCTTCCTTACCGATTTCAATGTAACCGCAGTTACGGCATTGCCATACCACTTCGCCTTCTTTAGCGAATACAGTCATATTTTCGATGTTATTTACGAAGGCAAGATATCTTTCTTCGTGACCTTTTTCTGCGATGGAGATATTGCGGTACATAGCAGCAATCATCGGGAAACCTTCCTGTTCTGCCACGTCGGCAAAGTGAGGATAATCCAGTGACCATTCTTCATGTTCACCCGCTGCGGCAGCGCGAAGATTTTCAAGTGTATTACCAATTACACCGGCCGGATAGCTGGCAGTGATTTCTACCATACCGCCTTCGAGGAACTTAAACATACGTTTTGCATGTTCTTTTTCCTGATCGGCAGTTTCAGTGAAAATAGCCGCAATTTGTTCGTAGCCTTCTTTTTTAGCTGCACTTGCGAAATAAGTGTAACGCATTCTAGCCTGTGATTCTCCTGCGAATGAAGTCAACAGATTTTTCTCTGTTTGAGTTCCTTTAATACTCTTAGCCATAATTCTATATATATTTTAAATTGGTTGATTACCAAACGTAACTTGTCGTACTATTTATAACGCAAATATAAGCGATTTGTTCACAATAAACCACCTTTTCTTAATGAATAAAAACTATCACCTCATTGATGAAATCTATCAACAGACAAATAGTATGTTCAAAAACATACTTATTTCGATTATTTTATCTAATTTTGCAACCTCTACTTTGCAAAAAAGAACAGAGTACACGTATAACAACATATAAAAATGAAGCTATTTGAATTTAAACCCAAACTGGTTTCTTGTCTAAAGAATTATTCGAAAGAAACGTTTATGGCGGACCTGATGGCCGGCATCATCGTAGGTATCGTGGCGCTTCCACTGGCTATCGCTTTCGGGATCGCTTCGGGAGTTTCGCCCGAAAAAGGTATTATCACTGCTATCATTGCGGGATTCATCATTTCCCTGTTGGGAGGCAGCAAAGTCCAGATCGGCGGTCCTACAGGAGCATTTATCGTCATTATCTATGGCATCATACAACAATACGGCGAGGCCGGACTGATTGTAGCCACGCTGATGGCGGGCGTACTCCTTGTATTATTAGGAGTGTTCAAGCTGGGAGCTGTCATCAAATTCATTCCTTATCCTATCATCGTCGGATTTACCAGCGGTATCGCCGTCACTATTTTCACAACCCAGATTGCCGATATTTTCGGTTTATCTTTCGGAGACGAGAAAGTGCCGGGAGACTTCGTCGGGAAGTGGCTGATTTATTTCCGACACTTCGACACGATCAACTGGTGGAATACCATCGTTAGCATTGTCAGCATTATTATTATCGCCATCACTCCGAAGTTCTCAAAGAAAATTCCCGGCTCGCTGATTGCCATCATCGTAGTCACGGTAGCCGTTTACCTGATGAAAACTTTCGGAGGGATCGACTGCATCCAGACAATCGGCGACCGCTTCACCATTAAATCGGAGTTGCCCGATGCCGTTGTGCCTGCGTTGGATTGGGAAGCTATCAGGGAACTGTTTCCGGTGGCTATCACCATTGCCGTATTGGGAGCTATCGAATCGCTGCTGTCCGCCACGGTAGCTGATGGTGTGATAGGCGACCGCCACGATTCCAATACTGAACTGATTGCACAGGGAGCTGCCAATATCATAGCTCCTCTGTTTGGAGGTATTCCTGCCACCGGAGCCATCGCCCGTACCATGACGAATATCAACAACGGGGGTAAGACACCGATAGCCGGAATCATTCATGCAGTAGTATTACTGTTGATTCTGCTCTTCCTGATGCCACTCGCACAATATATCCCGATGGCATGCCTTGCCGGAGTACTGGTCATCGTATCTTACAACATGAGCGGATGGCGTGTATTCAGAGCTTTACTGAAGAATCCGAAATCGGACGTTACCGTACTGCTTATCACGTTCTTCCTGACCGTTATCTTCGACCTGACTGTCGCTATCGAGGTAGGATTGGTGATTGCTTGCGTCCTCTTTATGAAACGTGTCATGGAGACTACCGAAATCTCGGTAATTACCGATGAGATTGACCCGAATAAAGAATCGGATATTACCGTACACGAAGAAAACCTGATGATTCCCAAAGGTATAGAGGTATACGAAATCAACGGCCCTTATTTCTTCGGCATCGCTACCAAGTTTGAAGAAACAATGACACAACTGGGAGACCGCCCGAAAGTACGTATCATCCGTATGCGCAAGGTTCCGTTTATCGACTCCACAGGTATTCATAACCTGACTGCTCTCTGCGAAATGTCACAGAAGGAAAAGACTACCATTATCCTTTCGGGAGTCAACAAGAACGTGCATGATGTACTGGAAAAAGCCGGATTCTACGAGTTGCTGGGAAAAGAGAATATCTGCCCGAATATCAATGTAGCATTGGAAAGAGCGAAAAGTCTGGTAGAATAACACTAATTATCAGTCACTTACAGGAGCTATATACCGTGCGTGTTGGACATATAGATCCAATGTGTACGGCATATATGACCTGCGTGTTGGATCTATATATCCAACACGCAAGCTATATATAGCCTATTTAATCAATCGTCACCTTACTAGACTTTAAAAAATAATCCGCGCTTATGCGCCGCCCTCCACACCTGCTTGGCTTGTCTTACTCCAGCATCACTTCATCAAAAAAGATTCTCGATGTCTGTCCCGGTCTCACATGAGATGCAGGACAAACTCCCGGACCTTTGGCGGTCACACGTACATAACGTGCCTGTGTGCCTCCCAGTTTCAATGACAGGTTTTCTATAAAATTCCCTTCACGGAAAATCTCTTCAGACGTGAAGCTCTGCACGACGGCTTCGCGGAACTTGGAGTTATCATCCGAAACTTCCACCCTCACGGATGCCGGTTTATGGATAGCCATTCCATTGTTCGTGATGCATCCCAATGTCAACGTGTTCAGCATTTCCGGCTTCAGCAAGTCAATCGTAAAAGAGACAGAGTCATTGTCCGCCCATGAGCACCACTCGAAATCCGAATATTTCAGGCTTCCGCGTATTCCATTCGTCAGGAGCTTTTCAGTCGGATTGGTTCCCAGTACAGGTTTGGCGGTAGCCAGGTTCCATCGGACAGGGAGTATTAATGTCTTTCCCATCTGTCTGCCGTGCGCAAAAGTTGCACCTTTTAGGGTAAGCGCCTCTTTTACAGGCACTATTTTTTCGTAGAGCGGTGAAGTTGCCGTAGGTTCGCTGCCGTCCGTCGTATAATGTATCTCCATATCGGGGCGGATACATTCCAGTTTCACCTCAAGCATTCCGTTGTTTGGAGTTACCGTATGCTGGATATTGTACATTGAACGGGCGTAAACGATGCCTTTAGCTGTCAGATGCTCATTATAGGCATCCAGTCCTTTCAAAAACGCAGTCCATTCCTTGCGTGCAGGCTGTGTCCATGCCACTTCCGCTAGGGCGGCAAGACGGGGGAACACTAAATAATCGACATCTTCCGGCTTATTGCAGAACTCCGTCCACATAGATGCCTGTACGCCCTTTAACAAAGAAGCATATTCCGGTTTCCAGTCCGCTTGCACAGGTTCGTAATCGTAGATGTCTTTCAGCGTGTTATTTCCGAAATAGGTCTGGGGTTCGAACCATTGCGGGCCTTGATAACGAATCAGATACAAGATGCGGGCAGGGGTCATAATGAACTGATGTCCTTTTTCCGCGGCTTTCAAAGCAGCCGTACCGAGTCCGCGCCAGCCTTGGATGATAACACCTTCCGGCAGGAAACTGCTATTTGTCAGTTCATCCCAACCTATCACTTCGCGTCCTTTGCTGCGTACATAGTCGCTCATCCGTTTCATAAAGTAACCTTGCAGGTCTTCTTCGTTGGCAAGGTGCTCTTTCTTTATCCGCTGCTGGCAAAGCGGGCATTTTTTCCAGTACCCTTTCTGCGCCTCATCTCCTCCCAGATGAATATATCGCGAAGGGAAGATTGCCATCACTTCATCTAAAACATCTTGCAAGAATGTAAAAGCACTATCGTTTCCGGCACAATAAATCACTCCTGAATTACTTCCGCCCAAACCTGGAATTACTCCGATGTAACTGTCTACTACGGGGCAGGCCAGTTGCGGATAGGCAGCCAGTGCAGCGTTGCTGTGAGCCGGCATATCTATTTCGGGGATAATTTCTATCTGGCGGTCGGCAGCATAGGAGACCATTTCTTTAATATCTTCCTGTGTATAAAATCCACCGATAGGAGTGGGTTCACCCGGTTCGGCGTTACGGCGGAAATAGAAGGGAACGTCCATGCGGTTCACTCTCCATGCTCCCACTTCCGTCAGGCGGGGATATTTCTTGATTTCCAATCGCCAGCCGTTATCGTCCGTGAGATGGAAATGAAGCGTATTGATTTTGAGCATGCCCATACAGTCGATGATACGCAACACGTTTTCCTTGGGGATGAAGAAACGGGCGGCATCCAGCATCAATGCCCGATAGCCGAAGCGTGGCTCATCCTGAATGGTTACTGCGGGGATACTCCATCGGATATTCTTAGCCTGTTGATTGCCTTCAACAGCCGACGGCAACAATAGGCGGATGGTCTGTAATGCATAGAAAAAGCCTTTTATATCCGATGCCTTTACCTGAATCTGTTCCGGAGTAACTGCCAACTGATAGGCTTCGCTTTTTAAAGAAGAGTCGGTTGTAAAGCAGACATGGCTCTTCTCACTGCCACCTATTGCCAACTGTGAGGTGATCCCCGAGCTTCTCTTCAATAAGTTTATAAAGTTGCGGACGATGACAGCCTGCTCATGGTTCTCTACCGAAAACAGCGTTTGAGAAGAGAAGGTAAAGTTGCCCTCTCCCGGCACGACCTGCGCCGGACGGGGAACTATTGAAATAGGGGGAGATGTCAAGTTGGCGGCATGCATACTAATCAAAGACGTCAATAGCACGAGAATAATTAAGATTTCTTTCTTCATGGTAATAAAACTTTTAAGAGTGAAAATGTCGAAAGAGATGCATAAACACCTGACTTCCGACATTTTATCAATTAATCTATTGAAAGCAGAACACTATATTAGTAGAATAATTGACCTGCATTTGCCCAGTATGTCACACCTTCGTCCGAATACGTGCTATTCGTATAAAAACGAATCCAATCAATTTCCATCATAGGTGTATTCGGATCGGTCTTAGGTTCGGAAATAGCCTTCAATACACTATCCCATCCGTCCGGACGATTGTCTGCCGGAGCAAAAAGGAAATCCAAAGCCAAGCCATCTGCAGGAGCAAAACCCCAAGAACTTGTCGAAGGGACATCTACATTCGTACTTCCATTGATTCCTACTTTTATTCCATCTGTAGTCAATTCTACCCAATAAATATTATAATCACCAATTTTGGGGAGTGGGCTTGTTTTAGTACCATCTTCCATTGTCGAGAAAACACCTTGTGTCACCAAGTTTCCTTTCGTATTTCTAAGAATATCGATTCTCTGTATTTGTTTATCAAATACGCCCCCAGGTGCATCTCTAAGCTCAATGACCGGAACAATACCCGTACGATCTCCCGTCACACGCACTCTCATTTCTATACGCATTCCCGGATTGATGTGTATAAAACGGGTAGAAGCACCTGAACCGCCTCTTCCAATATATACAGCAGCCGAACCGTAATCTCTACTCGCACCAAGTCCGTCTCCCGGTGTGGAACCAGCTTGTACCCACAATTGATAAGTACCGTCTTCTGTTACATTAGAACATTTATCGCGATTAGCAGCAAACACATCTTGTATTGATTTAGTTGGAATATAATTAAAAGACCAATGCCTATAGTTACCAAACGACGTATTCGGCTTCGTCGGCATACTCCAGCCGAAAGAGCTTTGTATAAAATGGAACTCTACGCCACTCCAGAATTTCCATCCTTCCTCTGCTAATTTCTGGTTGGGATGCGAAGTTAACGAAGCATAATCAGTTCCAGGTTTAGCACCCGTTTTTCCGGTTATTTCTACAGACGAGCTTCTGTCACTCCCCCACCAAGCATCGAATTTGCTTTTATTGCCTTTAGATACAAATGGATATTCCGGATGTTCATACACCAAGGTCGGATCATACATATCCGGATTGGCAAGAGATTCGAGGTCAGTCATCATAATTACTAATTGATCAGACTTCATCGGATTAGCTTCAGAGTTTGAAGTGAAATTCAATGTCAACTCCTTGTCTCCTGTCTTCGCTCCATCCATAACTAAAGATATAGGGTCAGTTTTTGCGTTCAGCGCTCCTGCAGGAATAGTCAGTTCACTGGGCAAATTTTCAAAAGAGCTCTCATCCTCCGCTTTTGCGCTGATACTTACCACAATAGGTATTGCCCTCGGTTTATCCAGACTGGCTACCAACACAAATTTATCACCTTCCGTTACTATATTGTCCGCATTGCCTTGTATTGCCATATTTACCCGATAGTAATCGGACACTTTCATAGGAAAACTAGGGTTACCAATCTCGTATCCGCGGGAAAAAGCTACAAAATTAAAGTTTTTACTTCCTTCCAATCCAGTTTCTTTCAGAGGGAACTCAACACGAATACTCTTCTCACCTTTCGGAAAAGTAACGATGTTATGAAAATCTTTGAATACGCCGGACACATCCTCCGTACCAGTTTTAGCGGTAAAATAAATATCAAAATCTTCGTTAGCCAAAACCTCGCTTCCATCCTTATCCGGATTAATATCCAAATCGACAACTAACTTTTCGCCCATTACAAAAGTCGTATTATTGACAGTCATCGTAAAAGGAACAGCTTGTGGTAAAGGCAAATACTTAGTTTCATCTTCACATCCCATCAAGCATACACCCAATAGAGATATTGAAAATAGTTTGTAGAATATATTCTTCATGTTTTTTTCTTTATAATTATCAATGAACTTAAGTTGATGCTTCTCAATTTTTGCGCCACCCCGGATTCTGTGTCAGTTCTTTATTCAATGATATCTCGCTCGGTGGAATCGGAAGCAGATAATCACGTCCCGCATCAAACTGGAACCCACGTGGAAGAACATTTTTCAGTGGATCCAAGTAATCGTTATTGTCTACCAGAATTTGAGCCAATTCTTCATTCTTCGGATCAATTGATTTATATAAAACGCTGCCGGCTCCAAAGTAAGCGCCTCCGCCACGTTTCCCCTGGAATAACTTATGTGCTCTCCAACGCATCAAATCATCCAAACGCATTCCCTGCAATGGCAGTTCAGAGCGTCTTTCCCGACGGATTTCTTGCAGATTGGCAGAAATTGTATAACCAAAATCAGGGAAATTGGGATCAATAGCTGATGGAGCGAGATAAGTGACTCCGGCCCGTTCGCGTAATGGCTTTATAGTCTTCTCCAAAACAGCAGCGTCACATTTTCCCAATTCTTCCGCAGCTTCTGCATAAGCCAGCAAGGCTTCTGCATAACGAATCATTGGAGTGGCAGTTTCTCCCTGCCCACTTACGAATGTAGTATCAATTCCCATACGGATATGATAGCCGGTAGTATTACTCTGATTTCCGGTACTTACAATTTGAGGAGGATTGATTAAATCTTTATCTTCCTCTGAATAAGCCTTCACCAGCATTTTCTTAGCTCCTTTCACTGTCATCGATTTGTATTTACAGTCCGAATGCATTACAGTGGCCAGCAACCGACCATCCCTATCCTTAAAAGATTCATTGAAATCTTTAAATTTTGCGGCTGTGGGATCAATAAAGTTGCCATCCACACTTAAATAATTATCTACTAATGATTGAGAAAGTCCGGCTGGTCCCTCAGCATCACACATTCCACTGGATAAATTCGTATTTAAACTGTGAACCAAGTTGTCGGCAATTGAATATTTCTTCCAAAACAACACTTCCTGGGTAGCCGACAAATCTTTTGAATTGAACAGGTTTCCATACGCATCATCAATATTCTTCACTGATTTATCATTCTCTTTTGTGTTTAATGTAATACCCATTTGAAACAATTCATCCCCCAAAGTAAGTACTTGCTGCAAAAAATCATCTGATTTATACTCGGCAGCAGCAAAGTCAGTACCTTTATGATATTTCTCCCACGTACCTTCAAAGAGTGCCACTCTCATCGCCATAACCATAGCAGCTTCTTTACAAATACGCAATCCCTGATATTTGCTGCGGGAATATAGCAACTCTTTAGCTGCCTTCAAATCATCAAGAATGAATTGTGCCACTGCCGAACGATCACGTGCCGGAATCTGTAACCCGCCAACGGTAGCGTTTCCATCCCAAAACTTGTCCATCACAGGAATACTGCCGAATTTAGTCAACAAGTAATAGTGCCAATATGCACGAAAGAAATAGGCTTCTCCTTTCAGAGATAATACTTCCGCCGTTTCTTCAGCTGCCGGTACTTTATAATATTCTAAGAAGTAATTGACACTACGTAGATTCTGGTATCCTTTCTGCCATTCTGTTACGCCTCCGATAGATTCTTGCAACTCTCCGTTCATACGCCTGTCATACACCATGGCTACCATATTATCACTATTCTTTTCTTCTCCCATTATTCCCATGCCATAGGCACCTGCAGAAGGAAGAGCAATATACAAACCATTGACATAATTAGTCACGGCACTTTGATTCGTCAAGAATGTCTCGCTACTGGGCACCACCAAAGGCACTTTATCCAGAAAGTCAGAACAGGAAGTCAATAAAGTACCGGCTAAAGCTACTGCTAATAAATATATTTTTTTCATCATTATCCTCTATTTAAAAAGTAAAATCAAGTCCGAATACAAAATTCCGGTTTAGCGGATACACCATACCATTACCATTAGATACGACCGGTGAGGTTAGACCCGGAGCCTCTGTAGTAGTACCTCCAGCCATTCCGTTCACCTGATTAAGCGTTTCCGGGTCAAACTGTTTTGGCAATTTTGTTACAGTAAACAGGTTATCGCATGCTACATACAATTTCAGTCGACTAATACCGATATGTTTTAGCAACTTCTTATCGAAATTATATGATACAGTCAGGTTCTTCATACGCATATAAGCTGCATTCAATAAATAGCGAGTTGAATTATACCCTGTATTTACATAAAAGTCCTGATTATTTTTCCAGCTAGTCAGACGAGGCAAAAAGCCATTCGGAGTCTCCGGGCTGAAATAATCCAGATGCTCCTTGAAGTTGTAGCTACCTGCACTAAACATATAGCTACTTCCCGAAATCGGGAAATCCCTTTTTGCCACTCCTTGCAATAAAGTAGATACTTCAAAACCCTTATATCCCACATTCAAATTGATACCGAACGAATATTTGGGAGTTGTATTACCAATAATCTTCAAGTCACCATGATTGTATATCGTACCGTCACCACCATCTATTTTCCCATCATTATTGGAATCTATATATTTCAAATCTCCACGACGCCACATATCATCCGGCTTGAGCGCACTCATATCCACCTTTCGCAAGTAATCGTCAATCTCACGGTTTGTCATGAAAAGATCGTCAGCCTGATACCCCCAAATCTCACCAAGATCCATCCCTTCATAATATCCTTTATTAGGACCATACCCGGTGTGATTATTGTAAATGGTTCCATCCGGATTATTATATTTGGTAACGACAGCCTTATAGCTAAACACATTGAATCCTACGCCATAACTAAATCCACATTTCAGCTGATCATGCCAGTTCACCGAAAGCTCCCATCCGCGGTTACGCAATGTAGCATTATTTATTTTAGAGCGGTTTTCGGAAGCTATACCACTAATATCGGGAATAGCTTCGGCCGGGCCAATCATATCCCTTGTCATGCGCTGGTATATATTTGCTTCTAAAGAAAGCCGATTGTCGAACAGCATCAAATCAAGTCCCAAGTTTGCATTATCCACTTTTTCCCATGTAATAAACGGACTTACCATTTTAGGGGTCTTTGCTATCGTTCCCTTGATAGCACTGGCAGAAGAGGCAGTAGGCAATAACCAACCATTAGATCCCAAAGCATCCAATGACATAGTAGCCAGATAATCGTATAATCCGGCTCCATTCTGATTACCCAGACGACCATAAGACACACGGACTTTCAATTGAGACACCGGAAGTTTCAGCCTCTGGAAGTAATCTGTTCTGGCAATATCATAACCAGCAGAGAATGAAGGGAAAAATCCCCAACGGTTTCCTTTTGCAAAACGTGAAGAGCCATCATAACGCCCGCTGAACTCAAAGAAATATATATTGTCATAATTCCAGTTCAACTTAAGGTAAGCCCCCATTGTAGCCCAATGTGTACGATCTTCTCCGGCTATGACGTTCCCGCTGGCATTTGCAAAAGAAAAGATATCATTACTCATCATTCCATCTTTATACATATACTCATTGGAATCTTCTTTCATTTCCATTTGGAATCCCGCCATTGCCTTGAAAGAATGTTTTCCCCATTGCTGAATATACATACTGGACACATTAGGCGACAAATAATAATTGAACAGACTTCCACGGGCATAAGAACCGAACTTCATTAACTTCCAATCGATATTCGGATAAGAGAATCCTTGCCTGCGTCCAGTAGCATCACCCGGTTTTAGCGTCCCTAAAGGAGTTTCATATTGCGGATTCTCATATAGAATCATATTGTTATTTTCTACATCAAAACGTATCTTCATTTCAGCCGTAACATCCCATCCTTTCATTAGAGTAGCCGTAGCGGATACTGACAAGGCATCTGAAAGCCGATTATTTTCATAATTCGAATTTTGCATGAAAAGCGTTTCGTTCCAGCTGGGAATATTATATTTTGAATCAATCGGCAAATGTGTAACTTGTGACGGACGATGCGAACCTATCTTATTATAAATAATAGACTGGTTGGGCATCGGACGTTTTATCATTTGCAAAGTTATATTATTATTTAGGTTGAATCTCAACCAGTCAGTAGGCTTCGCCTGTAGCTTTGTATTCAGATTATACTTGCTCAAATCATCCTTAACATGATCCAGAAAGCCCTCCTGATAGACATATCCCATACCGATATAGTAGTTTATCTTCTGCGATCCACCCTGTACACTCAAATTATGTGAATGACGAATGGACTTATCCTTGTAATAGTATTTAAACCAATCCGTATTGCCATACTGGGCATAATATGCACTAGCCCAGTCTTCTCCGTTACTAGATACATCTATTCCCGGAAATTCCTCTGAATATGGATTCTGCATGAATCCCTTAATCTTTTCTATAACCGAGTCTGAGATTCTATTAATCCCCGAAGCAGATGCACCGGCATCATACAAAGCATTATTATAATAAGCAAACTCCAAAGAATTCATCATCTGTGGAGTACGGATAGGAGAACTAAAACCAACTGTTCCCGAATAACTTACTTTAGCTTTTTCCGAATTTCCACTTTTAGTTGTAACCAATACCACACCATAGGCGGCACGGGCACCATAAATCGCGGCTGCCGAGGCGTCTTTCAACACACTGATACTAGCAACATCGGCGGGATTCACATTCTGCATACTTTGTTCGATTCCGTCTACCAATACATACGGTTCGCCACCATTGATAGAGCCAACACCACGGATATTGAATTTTATATCCGTACCCAACTCACCTCCTTTAGCTCCTCCCATTGCATCCGATGCGAAATTTAATCCTGCTACATTACCTTGCAAAGCGCTGGTGAGGTCCGTTATGGGACGATTGACGATATCATCTCCTTTCACTACAGATACCGCCGCCGTAATTGTATTTCTCTTTTGCGTATCCATACCGACAACAACAACCTCGTCAAGCACTTCCGTGTTTTCCTTCAATACGAATCGATTGTTTTGTAATTTTGTAATTTTCACATCCAATGGAGTATAGCCAACATAACTTATAGAAAGCGTTTGCCCCGCTTTTCCCTGAACAGAAAAATTTCCGTCCAAATCCGTAATTGTTCCGGTTTTTGCACCTTTCACCATCACACTGGCGCCAATAACAGCTTCTCCCTGTTCGTCCACTACTTGCCCCGTAATCATCTTTTGTTGGGCAATGACCCCTATCGGCAATAAGAATAGGAAAATCAGAAGAAAAACAAGTCGTTCTTGTATCTTCATTAATTTTTCTTTTTTCATAATATTACATTTAATAATTAAGATTACATTTACTTGGGATTATTAATCTCATAAGCAACAAACTCCTCTTGTATCGCTTTCAACAATGATTTTTCATTATTTACCGACACATCGGACCCCCAACTCATTATTCCTCTATAGCCTTCCTCACAAGCATACTTCGCTTTTTTACGAATCGTATTCTGACCATTAAGAGTATACGTTTTGCCATTATACGTAAATTCATCCAAAGCAACATCCGAAAGTCCACCATTTATAAAATCAGAGTAAGAGACTTGTTCTCCATTTACACCGGTAGTCCCGATAAAAGGCACACCGAGAACCAGTTTATCTGCCGGAATCCCGTACTCAACAGCCATTTCTGCATCTTTTACAAATTGCTCGTAAGAATATCGCATCACTGCCGGTCCGTAGCATTGGTAAGACATAAAATCCAAAGCTTCAATCGCATTTTTCGAAATTTTATAAGCAACCGGATGAAGGGATACGGAGAAACATACGTCTTTGCCAAGTATCTGTCTGATTTTCACAATCGTCGCACTGTAGTTAGCATATTCTGTCTCCGTAGTAGGCCATTCAATATCAAGGTCTACTCCGTCAAATTCATATTCCTTCAAAACACTCTTCAAATTATTAGCAAATGCGGTACGCGTATTATCAGCACTCATCATTTGCCTCCATTGCCCGCTGCCGAATCCTAATCGTAATTTTCGGCTGTCATTACCTGCCTGAGCTGCCAAGGTTTCGCGTATTTTTTTCCAACGGTCCAACCAAGTGTGAGAGTCCTTCCCCGGATTGGTAGAATCATCATATTGCCAATAAGCCAACACTTTTGCTACCATATTCCAATTATCGAATTTTATACCATTCTTCCCACCAGTACCTGCTGCCATACTCCAAAAAGAAGTTTCATCCAAACGGCCTTTGAAGTTTTCACCTATATAAAAATCGGCACGGGCAGTAGGCAATACGATTTCTTTGTCAAGCGTAGAAGACCACGCATCTACAAAAATCCTGAATTGTTTTTTATCGCCATCATAATCTACCGCCAGATAATGCCAAGCTCCCGGAGCCAAACCCTTGGCATCCACATAGGTACCTGCTGTCACTGATGCATTTCCCAACGCCCAGCTCACAGTCTGCTCGTTAGCACCTAATTGTAAGGCAGCCAACACTTTATCTCCACTTGTTTTTTTAAAGATATATGCTCCGGGCACCCACTCATCTATAAATATATAGGTAGCAAAAGTGAAACTTTTATTAAATGTCTCTTCTGTAGAATGCAATAATCCATCTTTTCCATTCATTTTTCCGGTTCCGTCAAATTTTATCACACCGCTACGTCCCTCATAAGTAGCTTCATGCGAAACCCCGCCTGTAAAAGTTGCATCATTTATAGGCAAGTCAAAAGCTATATCTCCATTAGCATAAGGACGCGCAGCCAAATAAATAAGATCATTGCTGACAATCAGATTTTCTACCGGAATACGGTTTAATTCGAAAGGGTCACCACCAATGTATTGACAATTGATTAATGTTTTCTCAGCCGGATCATCCACTCCCGGCTGTCCGGTGATTGCTCCTTCAGGGGGCATTCCACCCGGAACTTCTACCCATTTAGTGTCTTTACAAGCTGTTAGCGATACTAACACGAAAAGACATAAAAAGAATTTGTTTCTCATAAATTTAAGTTATTAAGATTTTCTATTCGCTGACAATAAGAGTCTCCATTAATCAAACAATTGGTTTTTCTCCTAAAATCAACGTCACAAAAATAGGTACAACAACAAAAATCAATATTTAAAAAATAGCCATTAAATATTCACTTTTCACCAAATCAACCCGTTCCATCGGAGAAATGGTTCTTATCTCAAAAAGACAATGATTAAAACACCCAACTATCCGGTTCTGACCTTGCCAAAACCCTCTTATTGAATATTCATGTTATAATCCGGTTTCAGCCGTTTCAGTGTTGTCTGCAAACGCCTTGATAGGAGGAAATAGCGGCTGAAAGCGGAAAAAGACATCCCTCGCAGAAAGATACTGCAAACAAGGTAGAGTGCTTTCAGCGCATTCAGTTTTCTCAAATTAGCTGATGGATCTATATATTCAGCGTAGTAGGTATATATACTCACCACGCTGAATATATATGCCCAACAAGCGGGGTATATAGATTCATCACGTGGGCAAAAGTCGGTGGAATGTGGGCTTGGGTTCCTTTGAGTGGGGGATGGAGTACTACATACAATGAAATGATGTAAGAGACTTGAGCAAGTCAAGTACATGGCTCTGCTTACTTCAGTACTGGTTTGAACAAGTTCATCCACACATAGTTTTATTCCTTACCGCATCACCATCGAGCAAAATTAGTAAAGCTATTTCGTAATTAGTTTCAACCCTATTTGAAACTAAAAGTTTCACGCCGGGAAACAAAGTGTTTCACCGTATGAAACGAAGTGTTTCTCGGTGTGAAACGGATTGTTTCAAGCCTTGAAACAATTTTTGAAACTAATCGCCACAGGTGAAGAGATGGTGAAGTTATTGCACTTCACCCGCAAACTCCTTATTCATCGGAGAGACAGAGAAAAGGTGAAAGGGGAGATGGAAAGATGGAAAATAAATATCCAGTGGGGAAATTTATTCGATACTGTAATGATTCAGTACTATACCGAAATGAATATTACTTTATAAGCTCTCTACTTCTTTTCCTGATAATTAACAGCTATCGAATGCTGTATCTCAAGAATTTACCTCCTCGCAAACTCTCATTTCCATACCTTTATACACTACCACAATCTTGTGTAGTTGCGTAGTGCCAATAGCGTTCTTCACCCTGTCGGTGTCAGCATAGCGGTTGGTCTGGGCAATAGCTTCCGCCCGCAATTCCTCCACCCGGCTTTCGGGGTCTTTGTATCTGGCATACTTCAGCTCGATGATGTAGCTATGGCTCATGTCAGGGTAAATCTCCAGCATGGGAGACAGGAAAATGTCAACATATCCGGATTGCGTGTCTGCTTCGGAAATGGGACGGTAGAAACGGTTTTGCGCTGTCATGGCAAGCGTGAAGCCATGTACGAAGGACTCTCCTTTCTGCTTGTCGCGCTGAGAGGCGTAGCGTTTCAGGCAATCGGCGATGTAGTCGAAGTAAGATTGCCATGCGCCATCGTAAGCCAAAGCAGAGGATAACTCATCTTTTTCATGGTTGTTGAAACTGAGGTCGGCTTCATTGTATGTATTCAGCAGATAAGTATAGAGTTGTTCACGCACCACTTGGTTGGGAATGATAAGTTTAGTCTTACCTTTGTACGTTCCGCTCACGGTGAGCATGCCGAAGTAATAGAGCAGGCTCACGAAATTATCGGAATCTACAATGTTGGCAGCTGGGAAACCGTCTTTCAACTCGCCGGTGATGTATCCCTGGCTCACTAAAGTCTGGATAATGGAGGCATCGTGCGCAAACTCTTTATCCTTGCGGATAAGCATACGCAGTTTCTCGTAATCGATACGAATGTTACTTTCTATCATATTTCGCGGTGCCTTTCCGTTATTATCAATATAGTTCTTAACGAAATAGAGCACCATATTGGAGTTGTACAAGGTTGGCTGATCATAACACTCCTGCGCAAAGCAATAGTTGTCATACCACGGTTTCATAAGTTCTATCAACTCATCTACAGTGTGATGGAATGGAGCTTTAGTAGAATAATAAGTCAGCATTTCGCGGACTTCGTCCTCGGTGAAACCCATCATTGCGTTGAATTTCGGTGTGAGGGAATAGTTGGTGCCAATATTAAATCCACTGGTGAGGTCATCCATCGTGACGGGACTCACTCCGGTGATGAAGCAACGCTTGATGCTGGAATAGGTTCCGGCTTTCACCCTATTGAAGAAGGCGCGCAGGTAGCCTTCCTTGTGGGTCTCTTCCGTATATCGGTGAATGCTTTCGGCATCCGAGAGGATGGCATTGGTGAAGTGGTCATATTCGTCAATGAAAAGATATATTTGCTGCCCGGCAAGTTCACACTGATGATATAGATAATCCAACTGCTCAACAGCTCCTGCTTTTTCATTCAAGACTTCCTTAATGCCTTTCGGCAGGTATTCTGCATAAATATCACAGAAATAATCGAAGCTGGTATTGCAATGTGCATCCAACCCTTGACGGTAGTTGTGCAACTCTCCACTAATTCCTGAGAAATTGAGATACAGCACCAGATAACTGTTACGGTCTCGTGTGGGATGCTTTCCGATATAGAGGTCGCCAAACAGGGCATCGAACTTGTCACGTGTACGCACATCATAATAGTGTTGCAACATGTTCAGCGTAAGGCTCTTGCCGAACCGGCGCGGGCGGATGAAAAAGAAGAATCTGTCCGATTGTTCTATTACAGGGATGAACGAGGTTTTATCCACGTAATAATAATTATCAAGACGAATATCCGCAAAGTTCATCATGCCGTATGGCAGCAACTTTCTTTCTGATGATACATATTCCATAATCCGGTGTATTTATGAGTTCACTTTTTATCAGTGCAAACAAAGATACGCTCTTTCCGCTACTTTCACAAACAAATGATTTTAAAAATGTTCTCTGCCCTGATACTCTTCCATGAGTACTGCAAGAAACAATAGATCAAAATGGACTCATCATCGTTGCTTTCTTACACACCTTATCTATAAACATGTTCATTGGGGTCGATATTGCAATGAGGTCCTTATATGCTTCGGCATATAATTCTTCCCGGCTCATACCTGTCAGATACATACTTGTTTTTATATAGGAAACAAAGGTAGTATTTATCTCCAGACCGGACATCATCCGTCGGAGTGTTTTTCTTTGAAAATTGGATATACTGAATGTAAACCAGACCCGGTTCTTCATTAGAAACATCTTACCAAACCTACAAAGAAGCACTTTTAGCGATTTTTAAAAGCCTATTGGTAAAAATTGAAACCAACCCGCTAGACAGAATCTTAAAAAACAAGTACCTTTGTATCTCACATTCCTTTAAACAACACATATTATGAAAAAACTCTGCCCTCTTATTCTTTGCACACTTTTTTCTCTTTCCGCAGCGTCCATAGAGACGGTGGATTATACTCAAGGGCTTTCCGTATGGTTCGACACTCCCAACAATCTCGATGGACAAGCTATCTGGCTACGTGCCAACGGCACAGGGGCGAATCCGGACAAAGCATGGGAAAGCCGTTCGCTACCTATCGGGAATGGCAGCCTGGGAGCGAATATCATGGGCTCCATATCCGCAGAACGAATCACACTGAATGAAAAAACTCTCTGGAAAGGGGGGCCGAATACCGCCAAAGGCGCCGAGTATTATTGGAACGTAAACAAACAGTCGTCAGGTGTACTGAAAGAAATCCGGCAGGCTTTCCTGGACGGGGATTCTAAAAAGGCGGGGTATCTCACGCAGGAAAACTTCAACGGGCTGGGAGCTTATGAAGAAAAAGACGAGACTCCGTTCCGCTTCGGTGCTTTTACCACGATGGGAGAGCTTTATGTGGAAACCGGACTCAGCGAAATCAATATGAGCAATTACCGCCGCATCCTGTCGTTGGATTCGGCGATGGCTGTGGTGCAATTTTACAAAGACGGGATACGGTATCAACGTAAATACTTCATATCCTATCCAGACAGCGTTATGGTCATGAAGTTTACTGCCGACAAAGGCGGAAAACAGAATCTTGTACTTAGCTATTGTCCCAACAACGAAGCAAAAAGCCATCTGGAAGCAGATGGAAACGACGGATTAGTATATACCGGCGTTCTCAATAACAACGGAATGAAATTCGCTTTCCGAATCAAAGCTATCCACAAAGGGGGAACACTGAAAGCAGAAAACGACCGGATTATTGTGAAGGATGCTGACGAAGTGGTATTCCTGCTTACGGCAGATACCGATTATAAGATGAACTTTGCCCCAGACTTCAAAGACCCGAAAGCCTACGTCGGCAACGACCCGTCACAAACGACTCTGGCTATGATGGACAATGCCCTGAAAAAAGGTTATGACGAGCTTTATCGTAATCACGAAGCCGATTATACCGCGCTGTTCAATCGGGTACGTTTTGAAATCAATCCGGAAATCGGCACTCCCAACCTGCCGACCTACAAACGACTGGCTAGCTATAAGAAAGGCGTGCCGGACTATCAGCTCGAACAATTGTACTATCAGTTCGGACGCTATCTGCTCATAGCCAGTTCGCGCCCCGGCAACATGCCAGCCAACCTGCAAGGATTGTGGCACAACAATACCGACGGCCCGTGGCGGGTAGATTACCACAATAACATCAACATTCAAATGAATTACTGGCCTGCGTGCCCCACCAATCTCTCTGAATGTACATGGCCTTTGATTGACTTTATACGCAGCTTGGTAAAACCCGGCGAGAAGACAGCACAAGCCTATTTCAACGCCCGCGGATGGACAGCATCCATCTCTGCCAATATCTTCGGATTCACAGCTCCCTTATCCAGCAAATCTATGGCATGGAACCTGAATCCTACCGTCGGTCCGTGGCTGGCAACGCATATATGGGAGTATTATGATTATACCCGTGACACGAAATTCTTAAAGGAAATCGGCTACGACCTTATCAAAAGCAGCGCACAGTTTGCGGTAGACCACTTGTGGCACAAGCCCGACGGGACTTACACCGCCGCTCCTTCCACTTCTCCCGAACACGGCCCGGTGGACGAGGGAGTCACTTTCGCGCATGCCGTAGTACGTGAAATATTACTGGACGCCATCCAGGCAAGCAAGGTGCTCGGAACGGACGCCAAAGAACGCAAACAATGGGAAAACGTACTGACCAAACTGGTTCCGTACCGTATAGGACGCTACGGTCAGTTGTTGGAATGGTCTACCGACATAGACGACCCGAAAGATGAACACCGCCACGTCAACCACCTGTTCGGATTGCATCCGGGGCATACCATCTCTCCCGTGACTACCCCCGAACTTGCACAGGCAGCCAGAGTGGTACTGGAACATCGCGGAGACGGCGCTACCGGTTGGAGCATGGGTTGGAAGCTCAACCAATGGGCACGACTGCAAGACGGAAACCATGCGTATAAACTATACGGCAACTTATTGAAAAACGGTACACTGGACAACCTCTGGGATACCCATGCGCCTTTCCAGATAGACGGAAACTTCGGCGGTACGGCAGGAATAACCGAGATGTTATTGCAAAGCCACATGGGATTCATCCAACTTCTTCCCGCTTTGCCGGATGCATGGGCAAACGGCTCAATAAGCGGAATCTGCGCCAAAGGAAATTTTGAGGTTTCCATCTCCTGGAAAGAGGGACAACTGGAGAAAGCTATCATCCATTCCAAATCCGGAATCCCCTGTAACGTAAGATACGGAGACAAGACGCTCAAGTTCAAGACCGTAAAAGGGAAAAAATACGAAATCACCTTAAAAGGGGACAAGTTAGCCGTATTATAAAGAAGGCATCTGTCCTCATAAACAAACCTGCTTTACATGAAAACCAAATACGCTGTTCTGTCAAGCCTTTTCTTTATCATACAGTTAGTCGGTGTTCTCCCTCTCCGGGCAGAACACTATTACTTTAAACAAATCTCTCTGAAAGAAGGGCTGCCTTCCAACGTGCGCTGTATTCTCCGGGCAACAGCAGAGCAACGACTTCACGTTCCCCACGGACGAGGACGGGAAGAATATCACCGCCTATTCCTTCTGCCTTGTCCCGGACGGAATCCTCTTTGGCGGCAAGGACAGGATTTACAAATATAGTTATAACGATTCTTCTCTCCGGCTTCTGCAATATTTCAACGCCAACTCTTTTAAAATCAACGCTCTCAGTATGTGGGATTCAAAGACGTTGCTTTGTTGCAGCCGTTGGACAGGCATATACCTCGTAGACCTGCATACCGGAGAGCACAGACGGCCCCCTTTCGACTGCGGGCCGGAAATTACCACCATGATGACCGACAGCCGGAAAAGAATATGGATTGCCCCTTACAGCGGCGGACTTCGTTGCTACTCATACGACGGCAAACTACTGGCTTCGTACTCCACCCGCAACTCCGCCCTTAGCAACGACATCGTCCTAAGCCTCGCCGAAAGGGAAGGGCAACTGTGGATAGGAACAGATGGCGGCGGAATCAATATCCTCACCTCCGAAACCGGGGAAATCTCCCAACTGGAATATATCCCGGGACGTGAAAACTACTCTCTCCCCGCCAACTCCATTCTCTGCCTGCACAACGACCACAATAACAATATATGGGCAGGAAGCACCTGCAACGGATTAATCAGCATCCGGGAAGTGTTCATGAAAACCTACACCGACGTAGTCCCCGGCAACGACCGCGGACTAAGCAACAGCACCGTGCGAAGCCTTTACCGCCAATCGACCGACAGTATCTGGATTGGTACGGACGGCGGCGGTATCAACCTCTTTAACCCGCGTACCGAGAAATTCACCCATTATCTTTCTACCTGGAACGATAAAATAGCGTTTATCAGCGGATTCACTCCCGGAAAACTACTGATTTCCCTTTTCTCCAAAGGAGTATTCATATTCAACCCCGCAACCGGGGAGAAACAGCCTTTTACCATTGTCGACAAAGAAACTACGACACAACTTTGCAACCGGGGAAAATCGGTCAACTTATATCAGAACACCCCCAACACCGTGTTATTACTGGGCGACCATGTCTACCAGTATCACCTGAAAGAAAAGAAATTCGACAAGGTCACCGGAGAAGAAGGGAAAAGTATTGTCGGCACGCTCGTCCCCTTCAAGCACGAGAACAACCGGACTTACATCAACGATTTCAAACATATCTACGAACTGCACGATGGGGATTCCTTGCTGCAAACAACCTTCGAATGTTATCAGGATACCGTAATCAGTTCGGCGTCACACGACGAGCACGGCGATTTCTGGATAGGAAGCAATTTCGGCCTTATCCACTACAACCCCGTTTCCCAAAAGCAGACGCACATCCTTACCAACCTGTTTACCGAAGTCAACATGGTGCAATGCGACCAGAGGGGCAAAGTATGGATAGGTGCGGATAATCTGCTTTTCGCCTGGCTTATACAGGAACAGAAGTTCGTTCTCTTCGGAGAGTCGAACGGAGCTATCCAAAACGAATATCTGCCCAACGCCCGGTTGGTAAACAATGAGGGGGATGTCTATATCGGCGGTGTAAAGGGTATGCTGCGCATTGACGGCCAGCTGCTGCTGAATACATCGGAAATGCCGGAACTGCAACTGTTGGATATTATCATCAATGGTGAGCCTGCACAGAACAAACTATATAGTCATCCGGCAGCAATCTCTGTCCCATGGGACAGCAATATCACTATCCGAATCATGTCGAAAGAAGAGGATATCTTCCGCAAGAAAGTCTACCGCTACCGGATAGAGGGGCTGAACGACCAGTATATCGAATCGTACCAGCCGGAATTGGTAATCCGGTCATTACCGCCGGGCAATTACAAAATTATGGCTTCATGCACAGCGAAAGACGGTAGCTGGATTCCCAACCAGAAAATACTGGAACTAACCGTACTCCCACCATGGTATCGCACGTGGTGGTTCATTCTCGGTTGTGCCATTCTCATTGCCACCATAATCATCGAAACTTTCCGCAGAACATTGAAACGTAATCAGGAAAAACTAAAATGGGCGATGAAAGAGCATGAGAAACAGATGTACGAGGAAAAGGTACGTTTTCTTATCAATATCAGCCACGAACTACGGACTCCGCTGACGCTTATTCATGCGCCACTCAATCAGATTTTGAAGTCGCTCTCTTCCGGAGACAGCCAATATCTGCCGTTAAAAGCCATCTACCGGCAGGCACAACGGATGAAGAACTTGATTAATATGGTGCTCGACGTGCGGAAAATGGAAGTAGGGGAGAGTAAACTGCAAATTCAGCCTCATCCGCTCAATCAATGGATTGAACACGTTTCGCAGGATTTTATCAGTGAGGGGGAAGCAAAGAATGTGCATATCCGCTATCAGCTCGACCCACGGATAGAGAAAGTTAGTTTCGATAAGGACAAATGCGAGATTATCCTAAGTAACCTGCTTATCAATGCTTTGAAACACAGTCCGCAGGACACGGAAATAACGATTGCTTCGGAACTGCTGCCCGAAGAAAACCGGGTGCGTATCTCCGTCATCGACCAGGGATGTGGACTAAAGCAAGTGGATACGCACAAGCTCTTTACCCGCTTCTACCAGGGAACGGGAGAACAGAGCGGAACAGGAATCGGCTTGTCTTACTCCAAGATTCTGGTGGAACTGCACGGCGGCTCTATCGGCGCACAGGATAATGAAGAAACCGGAGCCAGCTTTTTCTTTGAGTTGCCGTTGAGGCAGGAACCGGAAGAAATCATCTGCGAGCCAAAAGCTTATCTGAACGAGTTGATGATGGATGATAACAGCGGGCAGCCGTCCGCGAAAGAGGTATTCGACACCACTCCATACACTATTCTCGTAGTGGATGACAATCCGGATATGACAGACTTTCTGAAAAGAACGTTCGAAGGATACTTCAAACGGATAATTATCGCCGGAGACGGGGTGGAAGCCCTTCAACTGGTCAGAAGCCATGTCCCTGATATTATAGTCAGTGACGTGATGATGCCTCGGATGAACGGGTATAAACTTTGTAAAACGATTAAAGAGGATATCAATATCAGTCACATCCCAGTCATTCTGCTAACTGCCAGAGATGACAGGCAAAGCCAAATAAGCGGTTACAAGAATGGAGCGGACGGCTATTTAAGCAAACCTTTCGAAGTGGAAATGCTAATGGAACTTATCCGCAACCGGTTGAAAAACCGGGAATATACCAAGAAAAGGTATCTGAATGCAGGATTAATCCCCACACCGGAAGAAAGCACCATCAGCCTGACAGACGAAACATTCCTAATTAAACTGAATAGTATCATCCAGGAAAATATAGAAAATTCCAATCTGGGCATTCAGTTTATCTGCCAGGAAGTAGGATTGGGCCGTTCTTCGCTTTATAACAAACTGAAAGCACTTACAGGCATGGGAGCGAACGAGTATATCAGTAAGCTCCGTATAGAAAAAGCTATTACATTGATATCCGGCACGGATATGCCCTTCTCTGAAATTGCAGAGAAAACCGGGTTTACCACTCCGAGTTATTTCAGTACGGCTTTCAAGCAATATACCGGGGAAACACCCAGTCAATATAAAGAAAGAAAAAAGAAAGGTCTGGCTGATAAATAATACCATCATTATTCTTTATGCTGGCTGAAGTTTCCGGCTGCAAGCCAATTCGCCGCATATTGACCGATATTGACCGATTAACAAACGGGCTGTCACAGAATCACTTCTCCGGCAGCCCTTCTTTCATTAAATTAAAAAACAGAGAGTATGATACAGTTTATTCCTGACCTCCTCCTAAAGCACGGTATAGGTTAATTAAACTTTGTATTTCAGTAAAATGATTGGCCGTCTGCGAGAGTTGTGCACTAAGCAACGACTGCCGGGAGGTAAGCACTTCCAGATAGGTTGTATTACCATGCTCCATCAACAGAGTAGTGCTTCGCAAAGCCGTTTGCAGGGAAGTGATCTGTTTATCCAACAAGATTCTTTTTCCCTGACTGGTTTGATAGGCAATCAACGCATCATTCACCTCACTACCGGCATTGAGCAACGTTTGCTGAAAACCGAGCGCCGCTTCTTCCTGTTGCGCACGGGCAATGCGGTATTGTGCCACCACCTGTCCTCTGTTAAAGAGCGGCTACGTAAGCGAACCTACCGCCGACGCGAGAAACTTACCCGGATTGATAATCATCGCCCCGGCGGAGTTTGTCCATCCGGCACTCCCGCTCAAAGTGATGGAAGGATAGAAAGCCGAACGTGCCGCATTGGTGCCATAGAACGCCGCTTCCAACGTCCGCTCTGCCGAACGGACATCCGGACGGGAAGAAAGCATCCGTACAGGAATTCCTATCGAGAAGTCGGCAGGAAACTGTTGCTTTGCCAATACACCACGCTCATAGTTGCGTGGCGTCTCCGCCAATAATAAGGCAAGACTGTTCTCCACCTGATTGATCTGCTGCTGCAAATCGAGGACCGAACCCTGCACCTGATAATAGGCCGCCTCCATCTGCGACACAGCCGATTCGTTTGCCAATCCGGCATTCATTAATGCACGGGTGGACGCAACGGTTTCTTTCCATGCCTCTTCCGTCTGACGGGAGAGGTCGAGTTGTTCGTCCAGCATCAACAGGGTGTAATAGGTATTGGCGATACCTGCTATCAACTGCGTACGGACTGCCTGACGGTAATCCTCGCTTTGAGCATAAAGCGCTTTCGCCTGTTTCTTGGAGTTGCGCATACGCCCGAAAACGTCCAACTCCCAACTGGCAGTAACGGGCAACGAATAAGTCTGCGTAGCCTTCTGCGTATCGAAACTGCTCACTGTTCCCTGCGGAGCAAGCGCAAAAGCGGGCAGAAAAGCAAGTTTGGCGGACATCAGTACGGCCTGTGCTTCTTCCACACGGAGCTGGGCAGACTGATAGTCGGTATTGGTCTGCAATCCCACTTCAATGAGGGATTGCAGATAAGGGTCGGTGAAGAGTTCCCGCCAGTCCATATTACCCAGACCGGCAGTGTCTTCGGTCACCACTTCCCCGCCGTAAAGATCGTCGGGAACGACAGTGGCGGGTTCGTATTTGGTATAGATGCCACAACCGCTCAACGACAGACTGATGGCAACTAATGTGATGATATTCTTCTTCATTCTTTCTTTCATTTATTTACGTTCGCGTTCAACTTCACTCTTTTCTTTCTCTAAAAGCACCTGCACATCTGGTTCCTCTTCCATCGGTTTACGGATTTTCTCCTGCAAAAACTCAAAGATGATGTAGAAAACCGGAACGACAAAGAGCAATGCCAGTGTCCCGACAGCCATACCGCCCACAACACCCGTACCCAACGAACTGTTGCCATTGGCACCTGCACCGGAGGAAAACATCAGCGGAAGCATACCGAAGATCATTGTCAACACCGTCATCAGGATAGGACGCAAGCGGACTTGTGCGGCAGAGTAGGCAGACTCCACGATACCCATTCCCTTGCGGCGACGTTCTATGGCGTACTCCGTAATCAGAATGGCTGTCTTAGCCAGCAAACCGATCAACATAATCACACCCGTCTGCAGATAGATATTATTCTCCAACCCGAGTATTTTGGCGAAAAGGAACGATCCCATCAGCCCGAACGGCACGGAGAAGATAACGGCAAACGGTATGAGGAAACTCTCATAAAGACAGGCCAGAATCAGATAGATAAGGAAGATACAGATGGCGTAAATGAAAACCGTCTGCGCACCACCGCTACTTGCTTCTTCGCGTGCCATACCACCATATTCATATCCGTAGCCGGCCGGCAAAGACTGTGCAGCCACTTCTTCAATCACTTTCTGCACCTCGCCGGAGGAGTAACCGTCGGCAGGATTCACATTGGCGGTGATGGTGCTGTAAAGATTGAAACGGTTGGCCGTTTCCGGTCCCAGCACTTGCTTCAGCGTCACGAACTGGCTCACCGGAGCCATCTGCGTACCATTGCGTACAAACATATTATTCAGCGCCTGCTCGTCGAGGCGGTATTCAGGCGAAGCCTGCATCATCACACGATATACTTTACCATACTGGTTATAGTTGGAGATATACGCGCCACCACAATAACTGCCCACCGCATCGAGCACCGCACTCGGCGAAATTCCTGCACGCTTACATTTGGCAGCATCCACTTCCACCGATATCTGCGGGAAGTTGATAGCATACGATGTATAAGCCATCGCTACCTCCGGACGCTCGTTCAGAGCACCAAGGAACTGTATAGCCGCTTCATAGAACGTAGCCAATTCTCCACCCGTCATGTCCTGAAGGTTCAGTTCGAGGGAGTTACCCATACCGTAACCCGGAATCATGGCAGGCTGGAAGCTGAATACCTGCGCTTCCTTTATCGCCTGGAATTGTCCGTTGAGGCGGGACACCACAGCATCCGAGCTATGCTCCTTGCCCTTTCGTTCGCTCCAGTCTTTCAGGCGGATAATGATCGTACCGTACGAAGTTCCCTGACCGGATATCAGTCCATATCCTGCTACGCGGGCGTAGTGTTCTATTTCGGGCGTATCTTTCAGGATATTTTCCAGGCGGTCCATCACTTTCGTGGTTTCTTCGAGCGTGCTTCCCGGTGAAATGCTGACATTCACCATAATGACACCTTGGTCTTCCTGCGGCACAAGTCCCGTTTTAGTGGTACTCATCAGGTAAACCAGCAAAGCAACGGCAACAGCCAGTGAAGTCCACACCATCCAGCGATGGCGGATGAAGAACATCACACCTCTCTTATATTTACCCAATACGGCATTGAACGAAGCATTATACGCAGCGCGTACCCGTCCGTTAATACTCTTAGCGCTCTTGGTTCCGTCCGACGGACGCATCATGATGGCGCACAAAGCAGGACAAAGCGTCAAGGCCGAAATCATGGAGATACCTACGGCAGTTGCCATTGTGATACCGAACTGTGTATAGAACACGCCCGAAGTTCCTCCCATAAATGTAACGGGAATAAACACAGCCATAAATACACAGGTACAAGAAACAATAGCCATCGTCACGTCGCCCATTGCATCTTTCGTGGCAAGGTAAGGAGACTTATATCCGGCATCGAACTTAGATTGCACGGCCTCCACCACCACAATGGCATCATCCACCACCGTACCGATGGCAAGCACCAGCGCAAACAGTGTCAGGATGTTCAGACTGAAACCCGCAGCCACCAGACAGGCAAACGTACCCACCAACGACACAATGATAGAGATGGAGGGAATCAGCGTACTCTTCAGATCCTGCAAGAAGAAATAGACCACGAGGATGACCAGAATGATGGCAATAATCAGCGTCTCCACCACATTGTGTATGGAAGCGAAAAGGAAGTCGTTCGAACTCATCATCGTGACGAATTCCGTTCCTTCCGGCAGATTCTTCTCCATTCGCTCTATCTGCGTAGTGATTTCTTTGTTGACAGCGGTGGCATTGGAACCGGCTGTCTGGAATATCATATAAAGAACGGCAGGCTGACTGTCCATCTCACTGCGGAAACTATACGTCATCGTACCCAGTTCCACCTCTGCCACATCTTGCAGGCGAAGTATCGAACCGTCTTCGCGCGAACGGACAACCGTGTTCTGGAATTCTTCCACGCTTTTGAGGCGTCCGCGATATTTCATCGTAAACTGGAAAACATTCTTCGAGCTCTCGCCCAATGCACCAGTGGGAGCTTCAATGTTCTGCTCACCCAATATGGCGGTAATGTCCGACGGAACCAGTCCGTATTGCGCCATTCGTTCCGGTTTCAGCCAGATACGCATACTGTATGTATCACCCAGCTCCATCACGTCTCCCACTCCTTCGATACGTTTAATCTGCGGAATAACGTTGATGTCCAGATAATTGGCGAGGAACGTCTGATCGTATCGACCGTCCGTGCAGACCAAAGCACCAATCTGCAAGAAGCTGGTCTGCCGCTTCATCGTGCTGACGCCGACTTTCGTTACTTCAGCCGGAAGCAATCCCTGTGCTTTCGCCACACGGTTCTGCACGTTGACTGCCGCCATATCGGGGTCCGTGCCCTGCTTGAAATAAACCTGTATAATGGCCAAACCTGCATTGGAAGCACTGGAACTGATGTACATCATGTCTTCCACACCGTTAATACTCTCCTCCAGTGGCATGATGACACTGTTCATCACTGCCTCGGCATCGGCGCCTGTATAACTGGCAGTTACGTATACCGTTGGAGGCGCAATGTCAGGATATTGCTCCACCGGCAGCGTGAAGAGCGAAATAAGCCCTATAGCCAGAATCAGTACGGAGATGGAGATAGCCATCACCGGCCGTTTTATAAATATATTTCCTTTCATAATCAGTCTCCTTCTTATTTAACTTGCATGCCTTCGCGCACCAGTCCGGCGCCTTCCGATACGATTTCATCACCTGCTTTCAGTCCGTCCAGCACCACATATTCGCGTCCGTCATTGTTTTCGGCCACTGTTATCAGGGTAGAGACAGCCTTCCCGTCCACTACCTTATATACAATCGTCTTATCCTGCATCTTCACGGTGGCCGTCTGCGGGATGGCGATACAGTCTTTATAAATGCTCGGCACTACCACCGTGCCCGAGGCTCCGCTATGAAGCAACCGCGATTCGTTGGGAAACACCACGCGCGCCACCACAGTACCCGTTTGCCGGTCGATGACGCCGCTGATGGATTCGATGACACCTTTCTTATCATAAACCGAATTATCATTGAGGCGCAATTCCACTTCCGGCATGTTCTTCAAGGCTTCGTCCATGTCGCCATACTGGCGGGTGAGGGCAAGCAACTGATTCTCGGTCATGGAGAAATAGACATACATATCCGAGTTAGTTGTCGCTGACCGTAGTAAGCGGATAGGGCATATTGGCACTTACCAATGCGCCTGCACGATAAGGCAACGCACCTACGACTCCGTCACTGGGACTTTTCACCTCGGTATAAGAGAGATTGTTGCGGGCACTGATCTCTTGTGCTTCGGCCTGCGACAGTTGAGCTTTGGCGGTGAGATAAGAATTCTCGGCCGTTTTCAGGCTAAATTCCGAAACTACTTTCTGCGCATACAGTTCTTTGTTGCTCTTGTAGGTCAGTTCGGCAGTACCCAGTGCGGCACGTGTTGCTTCCACATTGGCAATGGCAGTTTTGAGTGCGGCCTTGTAAGGTACTTGGTCGATAATGAAAAGCGATTGCCCGCGGCGTACTTTTTGCCCTTCGGTCACACAGAGTTTCTCAATCGTTCCCGACACCTGCGGATAAATATCAATATCCTGCCGCCCACGTATGCTCGCCGAATAGGAAGAAGAAAATTCCTTATCCACCGCTTCTATCTGCATTACTGCATAAGAAGAAGATTTCACTCCCGCATCCGATGCTTGCTTGCAAGATGCCATCCACACTGTACAACCGACAATCCCTATCAGCCGTATCCATTTTTTGCTTACTGTAATCATACTTTCTCTTTTGGTCTTTTGTTAAATCCTGGACAAAAGTAGGAGAAAAGAACAAGGCAAGAGTGACCAATTTCCCTCCATAAATGTCCTATTTTCGCCATTTACGTTTATTATAGCTAACTATTTGGCAATAAACGACATATCAAACAAATCTGAAGAAGTATGGGACATTCTGTTTTCCCGATTATTCACCAACTTTGCAAAAAGTAAAAAAGGAAAGAACATGGAAAAAGAGAACATTATTACGGTGGATATAGAGGATTTTAAGGACAGTCAGCACGTCCTTGATTATATCGATGATGACTTTGCGATAGTCAACAGTCTGGAGGGGACTCCTTATAGTAATGATACAATCAAACTGAATTGTTTTCTCATCGCGGTTTGTATAGAAGGGTGCATCCAGCTGGACGTCAACTACCGGACCTATAAGTTGCAGGCGGGCGAGCTGCTGCTCGGTCTGCCCAACACGATTATCAGCCATACGATGCTTAGTCCTAAATATAAAGTCAGGCTTGCCGGATTCTCTACCCGTTTCCTGCAACGTATTATTAAAATGGAAAAGGAAAACGTGGAATACTGCCATTCATATCCACAACAATCCGGTGAAGTCGGTTGGCAACGGGGAGGATAAAACTTTCTTCGGATTCTACCGGGATTTAATTATAGCCAAGATAAACGATGAGCCTCATTGCTACCACAAAGAAGTGATGCAATATCTCTTTTCCGCTATCTTTTGCGAAATGCTGGGACAGCTTCACAAGGAAATGGAAGCCGCCGGCAATACGGAAGGTTCGAAAGAAGGCATCAAACAGGTGAATTACATTTTGCGGAAGTTCATGGAACTGTTATCGAAGGACAAGGGTATGCACCGTTCGGTGAGTTATTTTGCCAACGAGCTTTGTTATACTCCGAAGCATTTCTCGAAAGTCATCAAGCAGGCATGTGGCAGGACTCCGTTGGATTTGATTAACGAAACTACCGTGGAGCATATCAAATACCGATTAAAACGTTCGGAAAAGTCTATCAAGGAAATTGCGGAAGAGTTCAACTTCCCCAATCAGTCCTTTTTCGGGAAATACGTAAAAGCGCATTTGGGAACATCACCGGCCAATTATCGGAACAGAAAAGAAGAATGACAAAAAGAACAGATTCTTATGTTAGACAAATCTTTTTGGGGATCTTGTTCATCTTAATATAAAAAAAGAGTAATAATGTGCACATTATTACTCAATAACACTAAGATAGCTCCCGACTCTTGACTTATACATAAGTCTATATTGCTTTTTCAATTCTTTAGAGAGAAAAGAATGTTCAATCAGTTGATCAGTCAATTCATATATCTTACTATATTTTTCGAGACAAGAGTTTACCAAACGCTCGGGTAGACCTATTTTTAAGCCAAAGTGATAAAAAGTCTTCCCAGTAACCGCTGATGCACCACCGAAATAATCCGGTTCAGGATTAACAAACAAACCTTTGCTCATGGCAAAGATACCATCGTTTATATGGAGATGAGTATTCAATAAATCGTAAGCAGGAGATAGGCGGAATCTTCCTTTCTTCTCTTCCAATAAAGAAAAGTTCTTTAAATGGGCATCGCCGTTAGAATAGACAAAGTTGAACAAGATAAGTTCAAAAAAACGCAATTTATCCACTTGGGGGACAGAGCTGTATTTATCTATAATTCTTGCAAACTCTTCATAGGCCAGATTGTCATATTTATAATCGGAACCTCCATTTTTCCTGGTAAGCCCGGCTAAAGAAGCAAAATCCTCCTTTTGTAACTTTCCTTTCTCCGACAAATCAAAACGTCGTACAAAATAAGCAGGGGTTCCGTCCTGAAAAAAGCATAATCCATTAGGAGCTGTCGGAATCCCATATACTTGCGCAGCTATCTGCATTGTCAAATGTTCGTTAGCAGGACAAAACTCCTTGTTACGGAGATTATTGGGAACAGGCTTTAATATGAATTCGCCCTGTTCTCCCTCTTTGGTCAATCGCAATATCCCGTCATCGGCAACTAAAGAATACTTAATCTGGACTCCTGAAACAGATATGCGTTTGCTATTGTTATTGAAGATATCAATACCGACATTATCGTCAAAATGCTTATAAGGTAATTCACAAGATATATTTTTCCCGTCAAAAAGCTGCTTCAAGGCTTTGGATGAATATCCGCTTTCTCCGCCAGTCTCCCGTAAAAGTGAGGGACAAATATGAATATCTGTTTCCATTATCACATTCTTTTAACTGTTATTGCTCCGATTGTATCTGTATGGGCAGTAGCCAGAAGAATACCAAAATCATCCTCTTCATCAATATGCAGGTTTCTAGCTTGAATAATCCGATTATCCCCTTCAGATGTCATATTAAAAAAGACAGGGAAAAGATAGGAAGAGGTATATTCCTGCTGTGTCTTGGGCATGGTCAGTGAGACAGCTGGGAGTTGTGGATTATTATAATAGTCCGTATCATAACAGAATGAATAGTGTTCACGATCTATTTCTGTTAACAGACCGGCATAAACACCTTTTATATAGACTTTGGCAGATCGACTCATATGTGTGTCTATTATTGAATATGAATACTAAGTCCTAAAGTTTTCAGGACATTAAAAAGAACATCGAAGCGGGGATTACCACTTCCACGTTCCAAGCGGACCAAAGCGTTAATCCCTATTCCTGCAAGAGTGGCCAACGTAGACTGATCCAACCCCAACTCCTTACGCCTTTCGCGAATATGTTTTCCTATCTCTATTAAATCCATAATTCACCATATATAGAAACTTTCTCACAAAGATAGAATCTTTTTAGTATAAAAACAAGTAAATTCACCATATACAGTGAATTTGCACATAAATAGCATAGTATTAAAGCATACTATCATGCTTTTCACCATATATGGTGATTTAAAAGAGATACATGCTTATAAAGGAAAGACATTGATTGCTGAAAGAAGTGCCAACATGAAGAATTGTATATTTTACCTATCCTGCTCTTTATATTTCGAGCCCTTCCTTGCACTTCATGAAAAACGCCCTCCATTTAGAGTTACAGATTTCGCAAATAACACAAAATAGGCATTATTAGCAAACAAGTTACAATAAAAGCAGTTAATCAAAAGCATAAATAGCTATCATATCACAAAGGATATATCAGATTGCTATTTATAAATAGGCAGTAGAAAAAGACAAACCAGCTCAATATATCCTCTTCAAAAACCAAGTTTAGCTTCCTTTAAAAGAAACCGATGGTTTGATTATAGCAAACGGACGGTTTGTTTAAACCAAACGGAGGGTTTGATTACGGCAAACGGATGGTTTAGTTACACCATATCGTGCATATTTCAAGGAAATAAATACAAGATAAAGAGAGATAATGCATATTCTTGCAATTGTTCATGCAGTTTATTTTCTGTTTGGCCCTTTTCTTTCTTTCCTTTTTTCGTGAATATCTTAAAAACAGAACAGATTCCCCGTTATATGAAAGTACCTTGTATCCGGAGACAGGCAGAAACTTTCATATAACGGGGAATTCTATTTCATATTCTCAATGAAGAGAATCCATGAAGAGAATCAACGATTCTCGGTATCTTTCATACAACGCACGGAGAATGCATGAGAACGACCGGAGGAATGTGTCCAGGTCTTATCGGAGACTTTATAATACAGAGAAGTAGCTCCCTGATCCTTGTCATTTCCATAACTGCTAGCCGATGAGTTAGACCAATAGCAAGCGGCACCCTTAGCGGTATCCAATCCTGTATTGTTGCCATTATTACCGCCGTTGGAACCCCACTTACAACCTGCCAACGGCCAATATGCGTAATTCGTACCGTCATAGCAATATTTAAATACCGCAGTTGCGCTCTGTTTCACAAATTCTCCTTTCTGCTCTATCTCATCCAATACACGAGGAGATACAACCCGGTAACCTTTCGGACAAGGATCATAAATAGATTTATGACCGTCAGAAGGATTGAGATAAGTGCTCGATTCGTTCGGGTTGCCCCAGAAGTCATCTTTACGATCGGTACGTGCACCAGTCCATGCACCCAGATACCAGTCGGATTTTGTATTCTCCACATTATTAGTATAAAGCAACGCACGGGGATTTTCTATAGAGAAGCGGACGTTGGTGGCTTCGGTAGGTATATTAGTACCCACGGTTCCCGACCAGCCGACCGGCGTAGGACGTCCCCATTGGAAGTAAACACCGTTTTGCTTCCAGTTGTCTCCTTCACACGTCATATAAGTACCCAGATTACGATCCAACACTACATATCCCGTATTACCATAAGGATGTTCTGCCGGAGTAGGGGTCATCCAGATAATAAAACTCCAGATGACGGTAGTCTGATCCGCTCCATAGATAGCCACCTGACCGCAACCGCCGTCATAGCCTCCACTTACTTTATAGGTGTTGATCGTAATATTGTAATCACTGCCAATCGGGGAGACGTCCGTAGTAGAGCCATTCACGGCAATCATCTTATGATTAACGTTCAAATCGCAACCCAGAATAGTCTTGGCATACTTGGGTTCTTCCACTTCCATAAAGTTACCACGTGCTTTCACACTCATCGTATTGCTCACGCCACTGGTAGAAATATTCGTCAACAGACAGTTGGACTCGCCATAAGCCCATCCTCCTGCCAATAAACGTGTCTCTACCGGCTCATACCATTCGCAGGAGTTATCCGAAAGTTTCAGGTTGTTGACAGCAATCGTATTGACAGCATTGGCTTTCAGTTGCTTTCCTTCTTTGAGAATAGGAATGGTAACAGTCTGCTGGTCATTTTCCAAAGTGATGACAATGTACACTTCTTTGCCACTTAAATCGGCAGGATATGTAGTCAGGTATATATCCTGTGCGGAAGCGAGCAGTTCGGGAGTAGTCAGTGAAACAGTGGCATACGGTTTCACATCTGTACCGTAGGTCAGTTCGTCCGTATCCAAATCTGCTGTGAATACACCGGAAAGAGGAGTTTTTGTCTCCTTGTCATATAAAGAAACACTCTTTAGCTTGTACGTAGAAAGCTCCTGGGATGAGATGCTGAACTTCACATACGCCATCGCATGGTTCAACGTAAATTTAGCAAGCATATCCGGACTGCTGACCGTAGCCTTGGCAAACGCAAAACCATACTTTCCAATATGATGGCTATCGCCGGGACGGCTTTGTTCCTGCTCAACGGACAGGGTAGAAGTAATCTTGTTATCATTTTCGGCCAATTCCGTACTTGCCCGGTAAGGATAGTAAATAAGAAGTTCCGTAGCTCCTTCTTCCGCCATTTTCACGTCGTCCGAAGTAAAGACACCGGAGTTTTGTCCGATCGACTCATCACTCAATAAAGACTGCACATTATTGATGTCGGTCCCTGCCGTACGGGAGAACACACCCAAGGCATCCCCTTCGCTCCAGAGCACCGGATAAACGTCCCCAGTTTTGTCACCGATAGAAACACGCGTCTGCGGAGACGAGAGTCCAACCAATGTCAGACATGAACCTGCCGTTGCCGGTTCTTTGCCCTTATCGGACGAAATAAGTTCGTCCTGCGTGCAACTTGTCATCATGAGAATCATTGCACCTATTGCAAATAATCTATTTTTCATACCATTCATTCTTTTGAGTTACACCATTTTTACCATTCATTCTCTTCCAGATCACCGGCAGAACCGCCGTCACTCCATGCTCCTTCCGTTCCTGAAGCTTTCCAGGTCTGGAAAGCGGAACACACGGCACGCCCTTCGGCATTATAGGCGATAATCGCACTGATGTAATTCACCCCCGGACGTAATCCTTCAGTGATTTTGCGCGTATAGGGCAGAGATACGGGTTCTCCGTTCTCTTCTACGAATTTCACCAGTTTCACTTCAATGTTATAATCAAAGCCAATGTCGGCCACCGGATAGAATTCAATGACTTTCGCACCGAACGTAGTACCTGTTTGCTGCTCGGAAGTAATCAGAGCCGTATTGTCCGCAATCTCCGAAACTGTCAGGTTCATGGTGGGAATGACACGCGGAGCCGAATCATCCTTGTCCGAGCAGGAGACAGTTATCAGCAGTAGTACGAAGATAAATGCCATATTTATATATAAGTTCTTCATAATCATATTGTATTAGTTTTATTATTGTAGATTCTTATACCGCAGCAATGCTTCTAAAAAGTAATAATCGGCATACGTCAGGGGGACATCCACTTCGCTTTTATCAGGAAGTGCACCCACGCTGTGCTTCAGGATGAAACATTCGTTCGTACCCGGTTCTGCCAGATACTCTTTCGAGGCAAGCGTACGGAGTTGCTTTTCTGCCATGGCAAGATAAGATTCCTTGGCGTCCGTGCCGGGGATATAACGGCTTAGCTCAATAAAGGCGGAGGCCATGATAGCCGCAGCGGAAGCATCCCGATAGGTCTGCTCTTCTACCGGAGCGTCGAAATCCCAGTAAGGAATACCGTCGGCAGGCAAACGACGGAGCAGCATATCGGCAATATGCCCGGCTTGCAGCAAATAGTTCTGATACCCCGTCAGACGGAACATCATCGTATAGCTATACAAGGCCCATGCCTGTCCGCGGCTCCAGGAGGAATCGTCCGAGAAGCCCTGCACCGTTTGCTTGCCGCGCACTGCACCTGTTTCAGGGTCATAATCCACCAGATGATACGTGGAATAATCATCCCGGAAGTGATGCTGGATAGTGGTATTGGCATGCGTACAGGCAATGTTCTGCAAAGAGTCGTCGGCGTAGGCTTTCGACATGGACAACAGCAATTCAAGGTTCATCATATTGTCAATAATCACCGGAAACTTCCAGTCGCAGCCTTTGCGTACAAAGTCCCAGCTACGAATCACACCGGCAGCAGGATTGAAGCGGGTTGACAAAGATTTGGCGCCCTGATAGAGCACTTGTTTATAAGCCTCATTACCTGTCAGCCGGAAAGCATTGCCGTAACTGCAATTCAACTGGAAACCGACATCGTGGTCCCTGGTCACGTATTGTATAGAGTCGAGTTTCAGCGTGTTCTTCTCGGCCAGTGTTTTCACTGCGTCCTTCCGGGTATATTCGTAGATATACCAAAGGGAACCGGGATAGAAGCCGCTGCACCACCAATAGATATTTGAGGAAACAAACTCACCGTCGGCAGAGAGCGTGCGGGGAAGTGTCTTTTCTGTCAAGCGGGTGTCCATAGCCGTGTATTGTTGCTCCGCAACGGTAAATACACGGTCAATCAATGCCTCCATCGGCTCCTGCTTCGTGCAGGAGGCCAATGTCAAAAGTCCGAGTATAGATATTAATAGGATTCTCATACGTTCCATTCTTTTTATTTAGGGGACAGGGTTGTGGTAAATGTAGCGGTCTGATTGGCGGTGACCGTTGCTTCAAAGCCGACCATATAGGTACCCGGATTAGCCTGGTCATAAGAGTTCTCACTGGTGGTACTCCATTGCTTGTAGGTAGGCTTCACGCTTCCGCTGGCTGTGAGATACATCACTTTGCTTCCGTTCGTTAGTACGATGCGGTTACTTTCCACCGTCGGAACGGCAGGCGTCACCATACACCAGCGCACTTTGGCGGATTTATCTGTTCTCGCCTTGATCTCATCCATAACCACTAAATCTTTATCGTTCACGATTTTCACGGTACGGGTAGCGGACGCCGCCTGATCGGACACTACTTCAGTCAGATCGAAAGTGGCTCCCAATTCCGTAGCGGTATTGATAGTAGTAGTCAGTGTAGCCACCCCATTTACCCGGTGACGGGCGTCATTGATTGAAATCGTGCTATGATTCAAGTTATTCAGGCGGAATACATCCCAACGCATCGAGTTCTGTCCCATATCCCAAAGATTACCACCCAAAGCTGCCAATTTCGACTCGAGCGTTGTATAACTTTGCAGACCGAAATCCATTGACCAGCGCACTCCATACGCGTCGTACACAAACGAACCGGCATCCATGTGTCCGTGGCTCGAACCTGCCTTGCCACCTTTGATTCCGAGGTATTTATCCGTATCGGTGTACGTCCAGTCGGTATGTACCATCACTACGGGCGTTTCCCCTTTTCCACTCCATAGTTTATTGGAAGGAGCGGAGATTGCGTCCAGATTCAGATTATTGGCAAACGCCATAATCATCGGCAACAGGCGGTTTTCGGCACAGGAAGCGTATTCACCGTTCTTCAGCATTTTCAGTTCATTATATAATAAGGATGGATTACTGTATTTATCGGCAAACCACCACGAAGCCAATGCCGCGGTAGAGGAGGGAGCACAGTCGGAATAATTAAAGAACTTGCTGTTCAAGCCTGTCATATACAGCATATACTCTGCCGTCTTGGAGAATCCCGGTGTATCGGAAAGCCCGTTATCCGTGCCGAGCGTACTGTTGAGGGCAGCAAGCATCAATACCTGATAAAGCGTGCCGTAACACCAGTAACCGCTGCCCTCCGGATAGTTGCCGTCGGGAGAGTACATCACTTCCAATGCAGGTTTATTGGATTCCAACGCCTTCTCAATCATGTCCTTTGCTTCGGAAGGATTGTTTTCATAAGAAGCGAGTGCCGCACAGACCAGTCCGCCATTACAAACCTGGTTCCAGTTGTTGGTGGCTTCGTAGAAGTTGAGGTTCCAGTTCTTATCCTGCGCCTGTTGGAAGGCAAACTTCAACAGTGCGTTGGCCGCTTTTGTACGGGTGGCTGCGCTTAGTTCGTTGTAGAGCCAATCGTAGCCGAACGCAACAGCCGTAGCCATTTCGCCCACATCGAGAAAGTGGCGTTTCGAGTTCCAGTCGGGAAAGTTGCAGACAGCGTTCATATCCGTTTCCGCTTTAGTCAGGTATTTGGCATCGCCGGTCATCCGGTAGGCATAAGCACAGGTGAAAATACGCAGTAACGCATCGCGGGATACATCGAGAATACGTTTGTTGCTGGCATCCAATTTATAAGTCAGTGCCGTGGCGTTCATCCCTTTGCTGTTGCACACTCCCATAATGGTATTATGGAGCAAGGTCAGATTGGCACTCGAATTGGCATCCACTTTGGCTTTCAACGCAGTGAAGGCCTCGGCGTTCATCAACAGACGGGGATGATTGTCCGCAGTCAGTTTGGAATAATCCAGTCCGCCCTCCGGCTCCGTGGGAGTCGGTTTCTCATGGGTAGATCCCGGACGGAATCTGTTCTCATCTTCATCGGAACAACTAACGGCTGTTCCCACAAAGAAAGCTATGATGATTGTTTTAAAAAGAATCGTTTTCATGGTTCAATGAATTTATTTGTATTACTACTTCAAAGGAATAAGTCGTACTTTCAGTTGCGAGGCACGATTGGCAGGAATCACCGTCTCAAAGCCCACGCGGATGGTTCCCGGATTGCGGAAATCATATTCATGCGGGGGCACGTTCGACCAGGTTTTCATTTCTACTTCCGTATCGGCATCTACCGTCAATAGCATCCGTTGTCCGTCTTTGGTTAATTCCATCCGGTTCTTGCCCGTTATTTTGGCTTCCGCCGGAGTGACCATGATCCAGGATACGGCAGCTTCCTTGTCCCCCGTCTCCAACCGGTCGGTTACTTCCAGATGGTCTTTCTGATCCAATATCACGGTGCGGACGACTTTCTTCACGCTGTTGGCAAACACACTCGACAGGTCTACTTCCGCCCCCTTCTGTTTCTTCGACTCGAAAGTACGGGTGATCGGAGCATTACTCTTTACCAAATGGCGTTCGCCGTTAATCGTCAGGGTGTTGTGAGCGATATTGCTTAGCCGGAATACTTCCCAGCGTTGTCCGTTCTGCGACATATTCCACAGGTCTACTCCCTTACTTTCGAGCGTGATGTAACTCTGCATACCCAAGTCCATCGCCCAACGCACCCCGTCTCTCTCGAAGATAAACGAACCGGCATCCATGTGCGCATGAGAGGTAGAAGGCGAACCGCCTTTCACTCCCAGATAGGTATCTTCCTTGCTGTCCCATCCGCCACGGTAGATAAACACAGGCGTATCTCCTCGACTGAACCAAAAGTTTCTCTTCGGCTTGCCGATATGCTTCAAATCGAGCTGCGAACAGAACACCATCAGGCTGGGCAGTAAACGGTCTTCGGCAAACGGCATATCCGGCCGGTCGAGATACTGACGTTCGATCCACAACAGGGAAAGGTCTTTCGCTTTGCCTGCAAACCAAAACATCATCATGTTGCACTCCGCCTCTACCGGAGAGTCCGAGAAACAGAAACAATCTCCGCCCGGAGCCGTCATATACTGCATGAAACGGGCAGACTCCATGAAACCGGGGGCTTGGGAGAGCCCATTGTCTGTGCCGAAAGCACTTTCGAGCGCAGCAATGAGCATTACCTGAAAACTTGTCCCGTACCCCCAATATCCGAACCCTTCGGGATAACCTCCGTCGGGGCCATAACCTACCATCGCTTTCGGATTTGTCTCCATGCATTTCTCAATGATGCCTTTCGATACTTCCGGAACCTCTTCAAAAAGAGCCAGCGCGCCATACGCCAATCCACTATTACATACGGAATTCCAGTTGTTCTTAGCTGTATAGAACCAGGCATGACGGGTGTTCTTTGCCGCGTCGAAGCCTTTCGCGATGATTGCTTCGCGCACTACCCGGCGGGTGTCGGGCTGCAAAGAATCGTACAGCCAGTCATAACCGATAGCCAATGCCATTACCATCTCACCCACATCCAGGAAATGAGTGGGGTTCCAGTCGGTGAAACGACTGACGGCCAGCATCTCCTGTTCCGCACGGTGAGCATATTTCTTATCTCCCGTCATACGGTAAGCGTATGAGAGGTAATAGATACGCTTCAATGCGATGCGCGAAATCGCCAGCAGGCGTTTGCCCTCCTTGATACGTTCCACAGGTGGTTCCGTAAGTGTCCGGTCGCAAAGTTCCATGATCCGCTGGTGAACAGTGGCCAACGGGGGATACTCCGCAATGGCTTTCCTGATGGCTTCTTCTCCTCCCGCCGGCAATAACAACCGGGGATGAGGCGCTATCTTGCCATAATCAAACTGTTGCGCAACTACACCCGTGCAACCGGATACAAAAATGAGTAATAGTAAAAGTATTTTCTTCATCCTTATTCAAATCTTTATGATTAATACGCCCAACCGCTTCGTTTAGTCAGGTTCGGGTTCTTTTGCGTTTCAGAGATAGGAGCAGTCCACGGCCACATGTAATCGGTGTAATACCAGTTATACTCTACCATATCACCCCACCAGGACTTGCCGCCATTCACGTCTTTCCCCTGGAATTTGGTTTCTTTGTAGGTTCCCCAACGTACTTCGTCGAAGAAGTTAATTCCCTCCAGGCAGAATTCCACGCGACGTTCGTAACGTATCCTTTCGAGCATGTCTTCCTTTCCGTTCACTGCGCACGGACCGCTTCCGCCCTCTGTCAGTGCGGGCATGTGGGCACGGGTACGTACTTTATTCACCAAACGGATGGCTTCTCCCAGTTGATCGGTCTGTGCCAATGCTTCGGCATACTGCAACAGTACATCGGTATAGCGAATCAGCGGCCAGTCGGTATGGCAACGGCTCCGGCTAATCAAACGGCCTTTCTCAAACTCATTGTACTTGCGATAGCAGTAGAAAGCAGAAGTACGTTTATCGAGCCAGAAGTCTCCGCCATTCGTTCCCTGTTCCTTCAACGGCCAACGGAGTTGTTTACCGATCTGGTTAGCATCTCCTGCATAATTAGGCTTGTAACAGTCCACCGGCACATAAGGAGTGACGACGGTCTGTTGCAGACGCGGGTCACGACTGTCATACGCCTTTTTAATACGGGCTTCATTACCGCTGTTCAGGTAATATTTCTGATAAATATCTTCGCCAACCCGTTTGATAAGGGCATTTTTTTGTGAGGACATAGATTCCAATCCGTCACGGCAGAAAAAGATTTCACGCTGTTGCGGAGTCAGCAAGTCCCAGTCTTCCAGGCCGTCTACTTCCGACCATTTGAAGTCCGATCCGTCGGCGTTCTTATAGTAGTCCACAAAGTCTGCGGAAGGTTTTATTTCCGTCCAGCCATCATACGTATCGCGGGCACCGGTCATTTGCTGAATGTTATCACAATAACCGGTTTCTTCGCTGAACTGGAGCGAGAAGATCATTTCTTTATCCTTTTCGTTTTCATATTTGAAGAAGTCGGCATATTCGCCTGTCCACAAGCCATAACCGCACGTTTCCACTTCTTTGAAATCGTTGCCCGCTTCCTTGTATTGTTTCTTCCACATATATACCATACCACGCAGGGCATAAGCGGCTCCTTTAGAGGGACGGCCGTAGTTTTCATTCAGCGTGTTATGGGGGAAGTCGGGATTGTTGATGCAATACGTCAAATCATCCAGAATGACTTGCCATACCTCATCTACCGAAGATTGACCACGGGTACAGTCTTCGTTATTGATGGGTTCCAGATAAACGGGGACTCCCTGATAAAGCATATTCAGACGATTGTATGCCCAGGCACGGAGGAAACGGGCTTCGCATTGGTAACGCGCCAGTTTATTAGCGCTCATATCCGCTTTATGCAGATTGGAAATCGCATCGTTACACGCATGGATGATGGTGTAACAGAACTTCCATTCATACCACACCTGAAAGTCATTGGCAGGTTTGGTGGCCAGCGAAAGCAGTTCCACCGGATAGTTGTTGGAATAATAATCGGTTGCAAAGCTCATAGCTTCGATTCCCTGACGGTTCAGTCCGTCGGCACGACGAAGCTGGGTGGAGGAGAGTTGGGTGGCATAGAACGGGAAGTAGAGTCCTGCCATTCCCTTGTCGGCAAGCTCCTCCGTGGTCCACATGTTTTCACTTGCTATTTGGTCTTCCGGAGCCACATCGAGAATATCCATGCAGGAGGTAGCCGCCAGCGCCATCGTTAAAATCATTAATATCTTTTTCATATCAGATTCTGTTTTTTAGTTCTACATCATTAAAAGGTAATCTGTCCGCCAAAAGAGATCTGACGCATCAACGGATAACCGATTTCTGTTCCTATCTCCGGATCGAGTCCCGGATAGCTGGTAATCGTCAGGATATTGTCCATCGACACGAAAGCACGGAGCTTGCTAACAAAGAACTTGCTGGAAATCCGTTGCGGCAACGTATAGCCGATCTGGATATTCTTCAATTTGAAATAGTCGGCCTTATATTCGTTCCAGTCGCTCTGGATTCTGTTATTATAGGTAGTACCGTATGTCAGACGGGGATATTTGCCCGACTGGTTGGTGCGCGGATCGTCCGGATTGGAAGGATCGAAGAAGTAATGGTTATCGGCGATATGCTCGATAATGCCATATCCATGGCTGACCAGTGTCGAGTTGTAGTAATCAGTATTCCAGTTGAGGTAATGCCCGAAAGCTCCCGACCATAACATGGAGAAATCAATGTTCTTGTAAGAGAAGGCACAGTTGAAACCCAGGTTGAATTTGGGGACACTGGTGTGTCCGGAGAAATCCCGGTCGTTGGTATCGCCGTAGTTCATATCACCGTTGCTGTCGGCATAGAGTATGTCACCATACCAAAGCTGGTCTTTGGCAACCGTCTTCATTCCTCCGAACGAATAACCGGAGTCAATCATAGCCTGCACCCATACCATATCTTCTTTCGTACGTATCATTCCGTCCTTCGGTCCCGCATGGATATCCACCGCACCTCCGGTATAGCCTTCGCCGGAACCTCTGTACACCTTATACATATAGGTTTCCCCCAGTTGGCGGCCTTCACAGATATAACCTCCGAAACCGGATTCAGACACATCACTGAAGTTATTGACATAGCTCACTTTGTTTCCCTGCGCATCATACGTCCAGTATTTCTGGAGTTCGCCTTTGAACTTCATTACTTTGTTGGCGTTGAAAGAGAAGTTCATACCCACCCGGTATTCGAAATCTTTTCCGATGCGGTCGTTCCAGTTGAGGGTAAATTCAACACCACGGTTGCGCACTTCACCCAGATTCTCGGGAGCAGAGCCTACGACACCCATCGAAAGATAGAGTTCGGGATGGTAGAGAATGTCCGAAGTATACTTATTATAATAGTCTATCTCACCCGTCAGGCGGTTGTTGAAGAAGCCGAAATCAAGTCCGATGTCGGTGGTGGCGGTACTTTCCCAATGCAGCTTGTCGTTGCTTAGTTTCTTGCGTACCAGTCCTTTGGTTCCTTCACCGTCGATTACGACATTGCCTGTGGCGTAGTTTGCCTGCCAGTCGTAGTTGCCCGTAGAGTTGTTACCTGTCTTTCCCCAAGAAACACGGAGTTTCAGGTTAGAGAGATAGTCCGATGCGCCTTGCATGAATGATTCTTCCGAGATACGCCATCCGCCGGAGAACGAGGGGAAATATCCCCAACGCTGGTTCACACCGAAACGGGAGGAGGCATCGGCACGAAGGTTGGCTTCGAAGAGATAACGTCCTTTATATCCGTAGTTGACACGGCCGAAATAAGAGAGCAATCCCCATTTGGCGGGTGCCGAGCTGGAAGAGCTGACGAGCGTCTCGTAAGTGCTTAATTCGTTCAGCGTCCAGTCCGTAGCGCCTTTACGGGAAACGGCAAAGCTCTTGCTGTAATATTCCTGTGCGGAATATCCGAGCAGTGCGCCCAGGTCGTGGTCTTTCTTGATAGTTGTATTGTAGCGTACCAGTATTTCGGCACTCTGACGCCAGGTGCGTGCACTCGTATTGGTGATGGAAGCGTTCTCCAACGCGCTTTCACTGACGCGCTGGTCGGTGACGTAGTCCCAATAACCATTTTGGCGGCTATAAGAAGACTTGTCGGTGAATGTCGGCGAATAGTTGAATGTACCTTCAATGTTGAGCCCTTTATAGGGAGTGATAATTCCGTAGACTGATGCGTTGAGACGCCAGACGGTATTGAAACCGGTGGCTCCTGCCATCTGACCAAAGATATTATTGGCATTGGAAGATTCTTCGCTGGCCAGTGCGGCACGTCCCCAGTAGTTCGGTTCGCCGGGGTATACACCCGGAGTGGTCTGATAGAGATACTTGAATCCGTTGCTGATATTAGCCATCCCGTAATCTTGCTTTTGTCCGTAGAGACGGGTGCCGACGGTCATCCATTTCACTATCTTGGCTTCCAGGTTGGTACGGAAATTGATTTTCTGCGTACTTGAGTCGAGGTTCCAGCGGTTCATGACTCCCTGATTGTCAAGATAGCCCAAAGAAAGCATGTATTTCACTTTCTCCGAACTGCCGGAGACAGACAGATTGTGCTCTTGCGAATATCCGGTGTCGAATACTTCGTCGAACCAATCGGTGTTGGGATAAGCTACGTAATTGGGTACTCCGTACTCGTTCAACCCGTTCGGATCGGCAGAAGCAGCCCTCCAGCGGTCGATGCTTTCCTGCGAGAAGATACCTTTGGTATTCACATTGTCGCAAGCCTCGTTCACCAGTCCCATATAGCGGGCATAGTCGCTCACGAAAGAGAGGTTATTGTAAGGCATCTGCACAACTCCCGAATAAGAATAGGAGATTTGCGGTTTGCCTTTCCCGCTTTTGGTGGTGATAAGGATGACTCCGTTGGCGGCACGCGTACCGTAAATAGCTGTGGAGGCAGCGTCTTTCAGTACGGAGATGCTTTCGATGTCGTTGGGATTCACATTATCCATGCTCCATTCGATACCGTCCACCAGGACTAATGGGGAGTTGGTATTGAACGTACCGTTACCGCGGACGCGGATGGTGGCACCGTCCGAGCCGGGTTGTCCCGAAGCTTGTGTGACGTTCATACCGGCGGCGAGTCCCGAAAGGGCGGAAGAAACACTCATGATGGGTCGTCCTTCCGTCTGGTCGGCAAAGTTGATGGAAGTCACGGAGCCGGTCAGGTTCACTTTCTTCTGTACACCGTAGCCCACTACCACTACTTCATCCAGCACTTTCGTTTCCACTTTCATCTGTACATCGAGTTTCGTACGCCCGTTCAGGGGAAGCGTGGTGGTCTGATAACCAATGTAACTGAAAGAAACGGAAGGTTTGGCAGAAGTTGTTTTTAAGGTATAGTGTCCGTTCAGGTCTGTCAGGACACCGTTTGTTGTACCTACTTCGACGACGGAAACACCCGGCAGGGTTTCTCCATTCTCATCGATCACTACTCCATTTACCGTGGCAGATGTTTGTGCCCACACCACATCTGTCAGTAAAAAGAGCGAAGCCAATAAAAATAATAGATAATGCTTCTTTTTCATTTTATTAGATTTAATGAAACAATTAGGTTGTTAAATACTCACCCTGCAAAGAAATGGGATATTTAGCCAATCTAATAATACTGTTTAGGCGATTGATGCCACTAATTAAGAAAATTCGGCGGAGAATGGAAAGGAAAAACAAGCTTTTAAGATTTCGACCAGCTTTTATCAGAAAATGACTAGCTAGTTTTATTCCATATTTAAAAATAGGTTGTATTTTTGCCTGATACCTAATAATTATTCGTCGAATATCTAATAAAAACAGTATGAAAAAACATTTTCTACTTCTTATTTTATCACTTTTATTCCTGCCGATTGCACAAGGCAAAGTAAAACTCCCTGCAATGATGGGAGATCACATGGTACTTCAACAGAACAGCTCCGTTAAGTTATGGGGTTGGGCGGATGGCAAAAAAGTAACTGTCACCACTTCGTGGAACAACCGGACTTATCAGGCATCTACGGATAAAGACGGGGCCTGGCTGGTAAAAGTAGACACTCCCGAAGGAGGATATACTCCTTATTCTATTACGATCAGTGACGGCACTCCGGTCACTCTCTCGGATATACTGATAGGGGAGGTGTGGATCTGCTCCGGACAGTCGAACATGGAAATGCGTATGATGGGAAATGCAGCACAACCCATTGACCACTCACTTGAAACGCTGCTGAACTCGGGAAATTATCGCGACCGTATTCGTTTTATTACCGTACCGAGAACCAATGATACAGAACGCCGCACGGATTTCGAGAAAAGAAAATGGGAAGTATCGTCACCCGAAACGAGCATTGATTGCAGTGCCGCCGCCTATTTCTTTGCCCGCCAACTGACTGAAAGTCTCCATCTCCCGGTAGGACTGGTTATCAACAGTTGGGGAGGTTCGGCGATTGAAGCATGGATGGATGAACCGACATTGAAAACCGTGGAAGGTATGAACATTGAAGCTGCCAAAAATCCTAAAAGAGGGGTGCACCAGCGTTTGGAATGTCTGTACAACTCGATGTTATGGCCTGTTAAGAACTTCACGGCACGCGGTTTCCTTTGGTATCAGGGAGAATCGAATATATCCAACTATCAATTCTATGCTCCGATGATGACTGCTATGGTGCAGCTATGGAGAAATGTATGGGAGGCTCCCGATATGCCTTTCTATTATGTGCAGATTGCTCCTCATAAATATAAGGACAGCCGTGATACAGGGGCCGCTCTATTGCGGGAAGCACAGATGGAAGCACTGAAAACAATTCCTAATTCGGGCATGGTGCCTACTACGGATATTGGTGATGAATTCTGTATCCATCCGCCACAGAAGGATGTAGTAGGGCTTCGGTTGGCTACGCTTGCACTGACTAAAACATACGGTATTCGCCGATTGCCATCCAACGGTCCGACGATGACCAAAGTGGACTATGCGGACAAAAAGGCCATAGTGACATTTGATAATGCACCTGCGGGGTTGTTCCCTACTTTCTCCGAACTGGAAGGATTTGAGATTGCGGGAGCGGACAAGAAGTTCTATCCGGCGAAAGCAAAGATTGTAGGACGTACCAACACAGTAGAAGTGTGGAGTGAAGAGGTAGCCCAACCGATTGCCGTGCGCTATGCTTTCCGTAATTATGTGGGAAATATCACGCTGCGGAATACTTTCGGATTGAGTGCTTTCCCATTCCGCACAGATACGTGGGATGACGTGAAATAAAGGCTTCTACAAAGGGGGTAATTACCCTGTTTACAGGAGCTATAGATCCAATCTGTTGGGTATATATGCCCTGCGTGTTGGGTATATAGATCCAACGTATTGGACATATAGATCCAATACGCAGGATATATAGCTCCTGCAAACAGGGGATATAAAGAAAGGAAACTATGAAACGATCCATCTTATCCATATGTATATTGTTGGCATCGGTTTCTCTGGTCTTCGCCAATATCTACAAGAAATATGACGTTAGATCGGGGTTATCGGGCAACTGTGTCCGGAGCATCCTTCAGGATAGCATCGGATATATGTGGTTTGCAACGCAGGACGGGCTGAATCGTTTCAACGGCATCGAGTTCACCAACTACGGACATTCGTCAGAAAACGGCGGAAACAGCTATATGAATATAGTAACGATCTGCCGCCATCAGGATAACAATCAGATTTGGGTGGCCAGTACGGAGAAGCTGTATTTATTCGATTCGTGGGAAGAGAAGTTCTCCGTATTCGATAAACAGACGGAAGACGGGGCATCAGTCAACAGCGTCTTCGGAATGGCATACGACAATGACGGGCAGTTATGGATCGGAACAACCAACGGGCTGTTTGTCTACAACGAGAAAAAAGGTACGTTGAGGCAATATCTGCATTCTCTTTCCGATCCTCATTCACTGCCGGATAATCACATATGGGTGATTTATAACGACTCGTTCGGGACTATCTGGATAGGTACCCGGAATGGGCTGGCGAAATACAACCAACGTACGGACAACTTCACAGGATATATATCCGAGGGCACTTCTTTCGGACGTCCTGCCTGCAACGAGATTATCTCTTTGATGGAAAGTTCGCAGGGAGTATTATGGGCGGGTACATGGTACGGGGGACTGGCACGTTTCAATAAAGAGACAGGGCAATTCCGCTATTACTTCGGAGAAGGGGACACGCTTACCATTCCGCGCATCCGCACCTTGTTTCAACGGACAGCCAACTCTTTCTATCTCGGCTCCGACGACGGACTTTATACATTCAACACCACGACAGGAGAATGTCTGCCTACCGACGACGAACAAAATAAAGAAAGTATCTATGCCTGTTATCAGGATAGGGAAGGGGGAATCTGGATCGGGACTTATTTCAGTGGAGTGAGTTACCTGTCTCCCAAGCATAAGGATATCGAGTGGTATTATCCCAATGGTACGGAAAATTCTCTTTCGGGAAATGTAATCAGCCAATTCTGCGAAGATCCCGACGGTAACATCTGGATTGCTACCGAAGACGGGGGACTGAATCTCTTTGATCCCCGCACGAAAAAGTTCAAAAACCATCTGTTGAGAAGCAGTAACCCTAACATCGGTTATCACAATATCCATGCACTACTATACAATGAAGGAAAATTGTGGATTGGCAGTTTCTCACGGGGATTATATATCCTGGATACTCAAACGGGAAAAATGAAAAACTATCGCCATAACCGCGCAAACCCACATTCAATTCCTAACGACCATATCTACTCCATCTATCAAACGAAGGATGGCAGCATTTATCTGGGAACGCTTTCCGGATTCTGCCGGTATGACCCGGAAAGTGACTCTTTCCGGACATTGGAACCTTTAAGCCATATCTTTATCTACGATATGGTTGAAGACCAACATGGGGACATGTGGCTGGCAAGCAAAAGGGACGGCATTTGGCGTTACAACCGCCAAACCGGTAAATTGCACAACTATCGCAACGACCCAGTAAATCCTGATTCTCCTTGTAGCAACTGGGTAATCCGTGTGTATATCGATCATAAGCAGCATCTATGGTTCTGTACCGAAGGCGGTGGCATCTGCCGTTATCACTATCAGGAAGACCGTTTTGAAAACTTCTCTACCAAAGAGAATCTGCCGAACAATATCATCTATGGCATACTGGACGATCAATCGGGTAACTATTGGCTTTCTTCCAACAGGGGACTGATCCGGTATGAGCCGCAGAACAAACGGGCACAGCTCTATACCATCGAGGACGGATTACAAAGCAACCAGTTCAATTTCCGCTCTTCCCTGCAAGCCAGTGACGGGAAATTCTATTTCGGTGGAGTGAACGGGTTCAATAGTTTCTATCCGTTCAAATTATCGATTAATAAGGTAAGACCTACGGCGTCTATCTCGGCGGTATATATGCACAGCCCCGACGACAAAGTAAGCCTTAGCAAGCGTATACCTGCTCTTAGCGGACAAGTAACGATTCCTTATCAGGTGGTATCGTTCGACATCGCATTCGAAAGTCTTAGTTATGTGGCTCCCAGCAAGAATTTATATGCCTACAAACTGGACGGTATTCACAAAGAATGGATATATACGGATAAACATAACGTATCTTTTCTCAACCTGCCTCCGGGTGAATATACTTTCCGTGTGAAAGCCAGTAACAACGATGAATATTGGAGCAATGACGACTGTTGCCTGCATATTGAAATTCTTCCTCCACCCTGGAAGACCATTTATGCCAAGATTTTCTATTTACTAATAGCGTGTGGCCTCGCATATTTCCTGATACAGCTTTATTTGCGTAAACAGCAGGCTGTGAAAGCAAGAAAGATGAAAGAGATGGAACAAATCAAGAATCAGGAATTGTTCCAGTCGAAAATTACATTCTTCACCCAAGTGGCACATGAAATCAAGACTCCGGTTAGTCTTATCAAAGCTCCGCTGGAAGCGATTTTGGAAACACATGAATGGAACAGTGAAGTGGAAAGCAACCTGTCTGTGATACAAAAGAATACCAACCGGCTGATGGAGCTTATCAAACAATTGCTCGACTTCCGCAAAGTGGACAAGGAAGGTTATACGCTTTCATTCAATGAAGTGGATATCAACCGGATGATAGAGGACATCATCGACCGTTTCCGTGCCATCTCCCTGACCGGAATCTCTTTCAGTGTCTCCCTGCCGAAAGAACATCTGCAATATAATGTAGACCAGGAGGCGCTGACTAAAATTATCAGCAACCTGCTGACGAATGCCATGAAATATGCCCGCACCCGCATTATGGTGATTTTGGACGAACATCTGTCTGCAGAAGGGCGTACGCTCTCCTTGTGTGTACGCGACGATGGTCCGGGTATTCCGCAAGAGGAATGCAGCAAGGTTTTCGAACCGTTTTATCAAGTGGGAAACGCAGGAAACAACGGTTCGGGAGTAGGAATCGGATTGAGTCTCGTCAAATTGTTGGTGGAAAAGCATAAAGGAAAGGTTTATATCAATCCCGGCTATACGGAAGGATGCGAAGTATGTGTGGAAATTCCGTATTTGGAGAAAAGCATCTCTGTCAGCCCCTCCATTACTTCCATGCCCGACAAGGTTCCCGCTCTGGAGGAAGAGAGCGAACCCGCCGGTTACTCTCTTCTGGTAGTGGAAGACACGACGGATATGCTGGAGTTTCTGGCTAAGAATCTGGGAAATACCTATACCATCCATACAGCCGCCAATGGCAAGGAAGCGTTGGAATGTCTGGAGACAACGACAGTAGATCTTATTATCAGCGACATCGTCATGCCTCACATGGACGGATTCGAATTATTAAAGTCCATCCGTTCCGACAATATGCTTTGCCATATCCCGTTTATCCTGCTTTCGGCACTCGACAGCATCGATTCAAAGATTGCGGGTCTTGACTATGGCGCGGACGCTTATATAGAAAAGCCTTTCTCGCTAAGCCACATGAAAGCCACCATCAATAATCTGCTGGAAAACCGGCGCATGCTGTTCAACCACTTTACAACTGTTCCGAATATGTCATACGACCAGACATTAATGAACAAAACAGACGTGAAATGGCTGAACACGATCAATGAAATCATTACCCGCAATTTCACCAATGAAGAATTTACCATCGATAAGATGGCAGAGGAGATGGCTATCAGCCGTTCCAACTTACAGCGCAAATTGAAAGGGCTGACCGGAATGCCACCCAATGATTATATCCGGTTGATACGCCTCAAAACAGCCGGAGAACTGCTGCGTGAAGGAGAATACCGGATCAATGAGGTTTGTTTCATTGTAGGATTCAATAATCCTTCGTACTTTGCCCGTTGCTTTCAGAAGCAGTTCGGGATATTGCCGAAAGATTATGTGAAGAAAGGAAGCTAGCCTTTCATATAAAAAACCGAACAGCCAAAGAGGTATTAATGGGCTGACCGCTCTTAACTTTGCTCACAATATTGAGTTTTTCTTCAAATGAATGTCGCATAAAAAACTGCACTCCTAAAGTTTTATGTCTAACTTTTGGGGTGCAGTTCAATGTGTGGTAAGAACACTTTTCTTTAGAAAAGTATTTCGATTTTACCTTTGCATTATTTCTTAACAATGTGCATTCCGTCTTCCTGGATCTGATAGTATTTTTTTAACGTTCTATCGCTCTTGTGTGTTACCTTAATGCTTGCTTTTAGTTTATTGTTATTGTATTGCTCCCGGGAAATGGTGATGCGTTCAACGTAACCGTCCGCACCATATCCGGATGCTTCCAGCGCTTCTTTAAAGCAAGTAGATGAATGGTTGATATACTGTTCGATGTCGGCATAAGTAAAAAGTATGTCTTTGAATAGGTCATACTCCTTAATCACATTGTTTTCCGAATCCGACAGTACGATATCCGTTACACTAAAATCGTTAGGAGACGATTCTGAACTATACCACTTGGCCTCGGCTAATCTATTTTTATTCTGCGGTTTTACAATTTCCAGGTCAACAGAATAACTCGTTTTGCCTGAATGGCTACAACTGGAATTAATGCTGGCGAACTCCGCCGTTTCCAGCGTTCCGCCTGCATTCTCCATAATCTCTGCCAACTTTGCTTTTAGTTCGTCGGGATTGGTGCCTACCGTATCAGTGGGCCGGGGAGCGGTACTCTTTGCTAATCCACAGGATACAAGAATTAATGCCAGCGAAAAGATGGCTACTAATGATTGAAATGTTCTTTTGGTTGTCATACTTGAAAGTTTTTAAGTTGATTTATTTTTTGAATATCAATTCTTTATAGGGGAATGGAGTTTCCACAGACTGCGTTGCCCCACGGGGTGATAGGTGGTGCTTGTTTCAGCAGAAATATACATTTTAATAGTTTCCATCTCGTCTTCTATTTTATCGTCTTTACTACATTCCATAAAGCTGAACGCCCAAAAGGATAGCAAAAAGATTCCGAACAGGTTCTTTGTTTGCATGTGTATCTTTATTTTGTGTGTATAAATCAAATACTATATATATTTATAAAATAATATTATAACAATCTGTATATCAATATAGTA